>Ga0308398_1000047_pt1 | contig 77460 bp, 71 predicted proteins | sample Hotspr20SampleT9_FD_202360 | JGI IMG/M metagenome (GOLD analysis project Ga0308398, IMG submission 202360) | Hot spring phototrophic mat microbial communities from Mushroom Spring, Yellowstone National Park, Wyoming, United States - 20051001_T9 ...
GTGGTGCGTCAGGCGTTGTGCTGAAACCTGCATGCTGGTACTGTGACTGCATTCTGTGGAACTGTGCACTCAAGGCAGACTGCACAAAATCTCCAAATCCCAAGAGCTGCGAGCGAGCTAAGAGGCTTATATTGATTGGTATTGGTGCCACCCGTCCATGGTGGTGCTTAGTCACGGCAGCCCCCTCACGCTACTGAGAAGACAGGAGCGGTAGCATGCGGGCGAGATAACAACTAGGCATGGAGAACCAGCCTTTGGTTCTCCATGCCGCAACAAGCCGGAGGTGAAGTATGGTGCGGTCATTTTTGGTTATGCTTGCCGTCATTGGCATGTTTTTGCTTCTTCTCATGCTGACCCCGCTTGCCGAGCGGGTCGGCATTACCCTATATCTGTTGAAAACCTCGCATTATCGGAAAGGATGGGAGTCGCAACCCTACACATACGATGTATCCTCATCGGGAGATACCGTCGTATTCACTGGCGGCGGGGCTGGAGGACGTGATCTGTATCTTCTGGACACATCCGCACGCCAGGTCAGAAGGCTCACCAAATCTGAAGGGTTCGAACATGAAGTGTGTTTTTTGGGCGACTACCTTGTTGTTACCTCGGTAGCTGAGAAGCCCAATCATCCGTTGACCTCCAAAAATCTCTATTTGGTGGATGTCCGAAATGGAGCTGTGCACAGGCTAACCGATGACTACCGCACCTATCATAGCGACCTCTTTCCCATCTCATCTTACGAACTGCTCTTTACGCGGATGAGAATAGACTACAGTGTGAAACCCTGGGGTCTGGAGGTTGAAGGTTCTGACCCGCGCTGGTACATTTTAGACATTCGCTCAGGAGCCACTGAACAAGTGCAAACGCAAAACTTCGATCTTAACGATGCCTTTCTCAATGGGATTTTCAGAGACCGGCGAAGGATTATCCAGACGAGTATTATCGGGGACCGATATGACCTGTTTCTGCGGTATCTGTCGGTTCCAGTGGGCACTCTTCCGACGCGGTCCAACCGAACTGTGCGCTTGACGCGAAACGGTAGAGATGCGGTTATCGCCCCCGATGAGCGCAGCATCTACTACGTGTCCGATCATTCTGCGGAGGGGCAGAGTAGCATCATGCAATTAGACTTGACATCCCGCCGGGTAACTCCTGTGTTGTTGCGAGACGGGTTTATAACCTCTCTGCGTGTCAGAGGACAATGGATTTTCTTTCTTCAGAGTTCCGGTACAGATATCAGTTTATGGCGGTTGAATTTGCGGAGCAAAACAGTGGAACAACTTCTGTCGCCAGCGAGGTTTGCCAACCCGTTGGGAGGGTAGTTTATCGAAGCATATGCTGACGTAGATGAGTTGTATTCACACGGTCAGCGCCTTGGATTCGCAAAGCATCTCGCTGGTACGGCGAAACAATGAATGGCACCACTTTGACCCGTTGGGCACAGCGCAGGTGATTACGAACAGTAGTGCGCAGGTGGTGAGCAACAACCTGTATGACGTGTTCGGGGTGTTGCGCTACGAGCAGGGCAGTGTGCAGACGCCGTGGCGAGATTGGATGTTTAGGACCGCGGATGAAGGCTTTTATCAACTTCGTGGTGGAGTTTACGCAGTTGAAATATCCAAGTACAAACGCGGTTGGAGAAAACTCTGCCGCGTGGTTAAAGACTTCATTGTAGACTGTGGCTTAGAGATCTATCAGAAGTGCAAAGAGATCAAGGAGAAGTGTGACTTCTTCAAGCCGATTTTCGATTGCAACCAATGTGCCGCCCTAACAATCGAAGCAGGAAGGCAGTGTAATCACTGGATTGGCACGAATGCTGGTTTTGAGTGGTGCCTCAATCATCCCAAGTGCGCAGGCAATCGTCTTTGCTGTGCCCAACATTGCGCCAACAATTGGTTAGCCCAGTATGGAGGACAGACATGGAAGGACTGTATCGATCGATGCGTGGATGTGGTCAAAAAGTCATGGGAGGTAGCAGCGCAATGAAATGGTCTTTTCTTGTTTGGCTCTTTGCTCTGGTTTTGCTTTTCACTCACAGTGTTACTGCTCAAAAGCCACCTTTTTTAGTACTCAATCGCGAGGAGCAGCAGGAGGCAGTACACACTACTAAGCAGGCAGTCCAGTGGTGGCTTGGACGAAAATATTCCAATCTATATTCGTTGTATTCATCAGCAGCAAGTTTTTTGAACACTGAAGGCTTTCCTGAGAGTGAGAGAAAAGCGCGTTTTATCAAGTGGTGCTCGGCATGGCGAGAACGCAACCCTTATAACTCGCGTCTATCCGAGGACGAGAAGATAGAACGCCTCCGCACAGTGGACGTCAGCATCAAGTTACTGACGGGTTTCGTCTTGATGAACATGAAAAGTAGCTACTGGGATGCTCTGACGAAAGGAAAATGGCATCGCGACACGAAGATTGCCTTCGTGGAGTTTCACATCCGTGGTAGAAGATACATTCAGCCGCTCATTCGAGAGGACAAGAGATGGAAGATACTAACCATACCCTTGACTTTTGATGAACAGATGATACGCGAATACGAGGGACTTCGGGGAGATGGTACTGATAGACCTCATCTCATAAAGGGTGGAGCTTCCGAACTATCGCCTCGTTCCAGCAACAACGTGTATGACCTGTTCGGGGTGTTGCGCCATCCGCAGGGCAGTGCGCAGACGGCGTGGAGGTGGAAGACACGCCATCAGCTTCAACTTTTCGCCCAACACGAAGCGCTGCGCGCAATGGCAAAAATCCGAAGCACAGCGCCAGATAGTCACGCGCATGGGGCGAGAGCAGAATCTCTCGCCCCTGTCGGCAAGCGTAGCTCCTACAGCCTCCAGATATGCGGTGCAGGGAACGCCTTCAGCGCGTTGCGCGTGTCCACAATGAGCGGAGCGTTCTCAGCAATCATCGCCCAATCGTAACTGCTGTGGTCTGCCACCACCACCACACAATCTGCCTCTCGCAATCGCTCCGGGCTGAGCGTGTCGCTCTGCAGGTGCAGGTCAATGTGGTCCTGCACATGTAAGGTCGGGAAGTACGGGTCATGGTAGCTCACCTTTGCGCCGCGCTGATGCAGAATCTCGATAATCTTCAGCGCAGGCGATTCGCGCAGGTCTGCCACATCCCGCTTGTAGGTCACGCCCAAAATCAGGATGTCCGAGCCGTTGACGCTTTTGCGCACCGAGTTGAGCGCGTCGTTCACCCGCGAGCAGACGTAGTAGGGCATGCTGTCGTTGATGGTCGCCGACAGCTCCACGAACTTGACGTGAAAATCGTAATGGCGCGCCTTCCAAGCCAGATAGTAGGGGTCTACCGGGATGCAGTGCCCGCCCAAACCGGGTCCGGGATAGAAGGTCATAAAGCCGTAGGGTTTGGTGGACGCCGCGTCGATCACCTCCCACACGTTCAGCCCCATGCGGTTGCACAGCAGCGCGAGCTCGTTTACCAGCGCGATGTTCACGCTGCGGAAGACGTTCTCGTAGATTTTGGTCATCTCCGCTGCGGTGGGAGACGAGACGGGAACCAGCTGGTCGATAAACGCGGTGTAGAACTCGACCGCCAGCTGCGTGCACTGCTCGGTCAGCCCGCCCACCACCTTGGGCACCTGGCGCAGCTTGAAGCGTTTGTTGCCGGGGTCGATGCGTTCCGGCGAGAACACCAGCGCGAAATCGATGCCTGCCCGCAACCCGGTGGCTTCCAAACGCGGCTTGACCAGCTCGACGGTGGTGCCCGGGTAAGTGGTGCTTTCCACAATGATGAGCTGCTCGGCGCGCAGGGCGCGGGCAACGGAATCGATAGCGGCTTCCACCGCGCTCATGTCCGGCTCTTTGGCACGGCTGATGGGCGTGGGCACACAGATAAGCACCACATCGCACTCGCGCAGGCGCACAAAGTCCATCGTGGCGATGAACTTGCCGCTCTCGATAGCCAGCTTCCACTCGTCGGGTTCTACATCCTCGATGTAACGTTCGCCCGCGGCGATGGCGTCGATCTTGCGTTTATCGATATCGAAACCGATAACGGGATAACCTGCCACAGCGGCACCGACCGCCATCGGCAGCCCGACGTAGCCCAGACCAATGACGCCCACCTTCGCCGTACGAGACTGTATCCGTTTCCGAAGCTGTTGCATGACCGAAACCTCCCTCATTCCTGCGCCGGACCTTCTCCCCCACGCTGCGCGTACCACTGCGTGGCAAACTGCTGATACTCCTTTTTCTGCTTGATTTCCTGCCACCAGTCGCGGTGCGTGCGGTACCAATCCATTGTATGACGCAAGCCCTCGTCAAAGTCCCAGCGCGGCGACCACCCCAGCGCACGCAGCTTCGCCGTATCTACCGCATAACGCCGGTCGTGCCCCGGACGGTCTGCTACCGACTGAATAAGCGAGTGCGGCTTGCCCAGTATCTCTACTATCTTTTCGGCAACCAAGCGGTTTTTCAACAGGTTGCCCGCGCCGATATTATACGCCTCACCCGCCCTGCCCTGATGCAGCACCACATCGATGCCCGCACAGTGGTCCTCCACATAAATCCAGTCGCGCACCTGAGAGCCGTCGCCATACAGCGGCAGGGGACGGTCTTCCAGCGCGTTGGTGATGAACAGCGGCATCATCTTCTCCGGATACTGGTTGGGTCCGTAGGTGTTAGAACCCCGCGTGACCACCACGTCTATTCCGTAGGTGTGGTAATATGCGTGAGCGAGCAGGTCTGCCGCCGCCTTGCTGGCGGAATAGGGGCTGCGGGGGCGCATGGGCGCGTCCTCGTGGGCAAACCCCTCTCGTACTTCACCGTAGACCTCGTCCGTCGACACCTGCAAGAACCGTTTCCCCACGAACTCGCGGCACGCCTCCAGCAGCACGTAGACGCCATACACGTCCGTCTGCAGGAAGCTGCCCGGGTTCAGGATCGAGCGGTCGACGTGCGTCTCCGCCGCAAAGTTGACCACCCAGTCGTGATTGCGCACCAGATTGCGCACCACCACTGCGTCGCGCACATCGCCGTGATAGAACGCGAAGTTCGGACTGTTCAACAGGTCGGCGATGTTGGAGAGGTTGCCCGCATAGGTGAGCGCGTCCAGCACCGTCACCCGATAGTCTGGATATTTCGTGAGGAGATAGCGGCAGAAATGACTGCCGATAAAGCCCGCGCCACCTGTTACCAATACTCGTCGCATGGTTGTCCTTCACATTTTTGTGCCATGTGATGTGTGCTTAGGATAACACACCACGCAGGCAGAGTGCAAGGGCACCATCGGTTCACCGAACCCCTCATCCCCCTTCCCCACAGGGGAAGGGAGTGCGAGGACACCCCTCTCCCACGCTGTGGGAGAGGGGCAGGGGGTGAGGGCTACTCATCCCCCCGAAGAAGACTCTCCCAGCCGCTGCAGGCTCTCCTTAGCGATGGTGTTGTTCGCGTCGCGCTTTAGCACCTCGCGGTACTGCTCGATGGCTTTTTGCTTCTGCCCCGCCTGCTCGTACATGCCTGCCAGGCGAAGGCGTGTGGGGATGTCCTGCGGATAGCCTGCCAGAATGCGCTCGTAGATGCCTGCCGCCTTCAGCGGTTCGTTGCGCTTCTCGTGAATCTGCGCGATGCTTTGCAGTGCCTGCACATCCGTCCCATCGATTTGCAGGACCTGCTCGTAGCTCTTCAGCGCGTCCTCTTCCTGCCCGGCTTCCTGCTGCAGCTGCGCCAGCGCGAGCCATACCCCTTTCCCATTCGCGTGCTTTTGCGCCAGAGACGCCAGCATCGCTACTCCCTCCGCCGCTTTTCCCCGGTCACGATAGAAAGAGACCAGCGCACGGATAGCCGCCTCGTTGGATGCATCCCGCTCCACATAGGGCGTGACCAGCGCAGGGAACTGCTCCTCTTGTTTCAGCTGGGTGAGAGCACGCAGCAGCCCGCTATACGCACCGGGTTCGGTGGGGGTGATGGACAGAATCTCTCCGTAGACCTGTCTCGCCTCCTGCCATTTCTGCTGTTCCTCGTAGGTGCGAGCCAGCAGGGTGCGCAGGTAGGTATCTTTAGGCAGCTCCTTCATCCCTTGCTGGTAAACGGCTATCGCCTCCTCCGTGCGCTGGTGTTTCTTGCACAGGGAGGCGAGCATCCCGTAAAGGCGCGGCTCTTTGGGCTGTCGGGCAATCAGGCTGCGGTACTCCCGGATTGCCTCTTCGGTTTTGCCCTGATTCTCCAGCAGGCGGGGGATGTTCACCAGGTAGAACATATCGTTGGGGGTGAGTTTCTCAATCTCCCGCAGAGCCTGAAGGGCATCGTCCAGTTTGTTCTGCCGCTCCAGCGCGATGGACAGTCTCCACCATGCAACCACGTTCTTGGGGTTGTTCTTTACCACGCGCCGCAGCTCTTGAGCGAGCCCGGCGAAGTCGCCATCCGCTTCATAAAGGTCTGCAATGGAGAAGATGACCTGCGCGTTGTTGGGTTCGATGTGGAGTATCCGACGGTAATAATTCAGCGCCTGCTCCTTGCGCTTCAGTCGGTTGCAAGCCAGCGCAGCCCCGTTCAACGCGCCCAGATGTTTGGGGTCTATCCGCAGGATGCGTTCGTATCGCTTGAGCGCCTCTTCCGGCTGGTTCGCCTGGGCCAGCACGTCCGCTACCTGCATCAGCACTCCCACGTTGGTGGGGAACTTGCGCTCCGCCTGCTCCAGCACGCTGATCGCCTGCGGCATCTTGTCCCGTTGTATCCACACCCGCGCGCTGCGCAACAGGGGCTCGGGGTTGTTCGGCTCTTGCTTTTGCCACTGTTCGTACTCTTTGAGTGCGTCGTCCCAGCAGCCCTGCGTCTCGGCGATGTAAGCCAGACCCATCAGGGCGTTCTTATCCTGAGGCTGCATCTGGCGCAGCTTCTCATATTCCCGCTTCGCGTTGTCCAGCTGGTTCTGGTTCAGCAGGCACAGCGCCAGGTTCGCCTGCGCCGCCACATTCTTCGGCTGATGCTGCAGCACCTGGCGAAAGGCAATCTCTGCCTCGCGATACTGTTGCAGGTTGAAATGCGCCTGCCCGATGGCGAACCACACTCCGGCGTCGCCCGGATGGGCTTTTGACAGCTTTTCCAGCAGCTGCAGAGATTCTCGGTGCTGATTCATCCGCCCCAGCACCATCGCCAGCCGCAGGGTCAGGTCCTCATTCTGGGGTTGAATCGCCAGTGCACGGCGGTAGGCGTCGCGGGCTGGAGGCAGGTCGCCTGCTAAATCGTATGCCATCCCCAGCCCCGCCCATGCAGCCGGGTTTCGGGGTTCCTGTTCGCTAAGCTTTTTCAGGATGGGTATCGCCTTGCGTGGCTGGCGCATCTGCAGGTAGACATACGCGAGGTTAAACTGTGTATTGGTGGCTTTGGGGTTCAGCTGGCTGCTGCGCAACAGGCTCTTTTCCGCTTCCGCCCAGCGCCGCTGGGAGAGATAGATAACGCCCAGCACGAAGTGCCCTTCTGCGCTGTTCGGAGCCAGCTGCACTCCCTTTTGCGCTATCTGCGTGGCTTCGCGCCACTGTTTTTGTTGGGCAAGCACGGTGGCAAGCCGGAAATACCCTTCGGGAACTTTGGGCATCGCCTTCACGAACTGGCGGAACTGCGCTTCGGCGGTTTTCCAGTCGCCCTGCGCGATGTAGATTTCACCCAGGTTGAAACGCGCCATCGGCATGTTGGGCTGCAGCTGGAGCAGCTCCTGATAGGCTGCGATGGCTTCCTTCGCCTTGCCTGCCCTCTGCAGCGATATTGCCTTTTCGAACAGGGCGATAATCTTCTTATCCTTCTCCGAAAGCGGCGGAGGCGCAGTCGGAGGCTTCTGCGCCTGCCCCCACGCCAGCGAAGCGAAAAGGATGTATAGCAAAATCAGGATAACCGGTCGTTTGCTCATGCTTTCTGCTCCTCCATGCTGGAGTATTTGCGAAGGCCCGGCGGGGGGCCGTGTGCCTCGCGCCGTCTAAGCCATCAGATCCGCCACCTGCTGCACATCTCGATCCATCTGCTCTTTTAAAGCCTGCAGGGATTCGAATTTGCGCTCGTCGCGCAGACGGTGGAAAAAGGCGAGATGCACCTCCTCCCCATATAGACTGCCGGAGAAATCCAGCAGGTGCGCTTCGATGGTGCGGTTTTTACCGTTTACAGTGGGACGTATGCCGACGCTGATTGCCGCGGTGTAAACGTTGCCCGTGCGCACGTGCAACAGCCGTCCCGCGTAAATGCCATCTCGCGGTACCACCTGTGGCGCGACCGGCTGTAGGTTCACAGTCGGGTAACCCAGTTTCCTGCCCAGCTGTTGTCCGCGAACCACCACGCCCTCCAGCACGTATGCCCTGCCCAGCATGGCAGCTGCCTCGCGCACCTCGCCTTCCAGCAGTGATTGCCGGATGCGGCTGCTGCTGATGCGCTCATCGCGATAGAGAACGTCGGGGACTGCCTCCACCTCGAAGCCGAAACGGCATTGCACCTCTCGCAGGTAATCCACACTGCCCATCCGCCGATACCCGAAGCGAAAGTCTCTGCCCACCACAATGTAACGGGCGTTCAGTCGCTCATGCAACACCGAGCGCACGAACTCATCGGGATGCAACGTCGCGGTCTCACGGTCGAAGCGCATCACCAGAACATGCTGCGCTCCGTTCTTTTGCAGCAGGCGCAGACGGCTGGTCAGGGTAGTCAGGTAGGGTGGCGCTTTCTCGGGTTGAATGGCTTCCTGCGGGTGGCGGTCAAAGGTCACCGCGACCGCAGCAATGCTCAGCTGTTGCGCTCGCTGCACCGCTGCGGAGATAATCGCCCTGTGTCCCTGGTGAACCCCATCGAAGACACCGATGGTCACCACGCTGGCACGCAGGCTCATCGGGCGGGGAGAAAGACGGCTCACCCCAAATCCTCCTCTACGCTGCGAGGGTGGTAGAGAACGCGCTCACCGAACACCTTGTAGGGCCACACCTCGTCGCGGCGCACGGTGGCGATGGCGAAGAGCTCGCCCGCCGCGTCCAGCACGGCAATATACGGCGGTTTGTCTGCCGGCAGCGGCACGGGTGGGAAGGGCTTTGGCTTGACGAACCTGCCCAGCCGAAACAGGCGCAACACCCGGGGATGCGGTCTCCAGACAGGAAGGACGCCTTCCATTGCCTGCGCCATCGGGATGAGGTGTTTGTCCCCACCTTCGGCTTCCAGCTGTTGGAGGGTGACCGCGTCCTCAGCACGGAAGGTACCGATTGCCGTTCGCACCAGCGATTTCATATATCCGCCCACACCCAGCGCATCGCCGATATCCGCGCAAAGCGTACGGATATATGTTCCGGTGGAGCATTCCACCTCTATCTCCGCTTCCGGATGTTTGCTGGGCGAGAAGTTGAGCAGTTGCAGGCGATATACGGACACCTTGCGAGCCTCTCGGGGAACCACTTTGCCCTCTCGCGCAAGCTCGTACAGGCGTCTGCCCTCATGATGCACCGCGGAATGCATCGGAGGTATTTGCTCTATCTCTCCGGTGAAGCGGGGTAGCGTAGCCTCCACCATCTCACGGGTCACCCCGCTGGCATCCGTGCTGGCAATCGCCTCGCCTTCCGCATCCTGCGTGGTGGTCTGTACGCCCAGCACCATCGTAGCCCGGTAGGTTTTGGGCAGCCACTGCACAAACTCGTTCAGCCGGGTGGCTTTGCCGAGGCAAATAAGCAGCACTCCCTCCGCGCCGGGATCGAGGGTGCCGCTGTGTCCCGCCCGTCGCACATTCAGGATGCGGCGCACGGCATCCACCGCCTCCCGCGAGCTCATGCCCGCTGGCTTGTAGAGGTTGAGCAGTGCATCCATTCCCGCAGAGCCTCAATCACTTTCCCCTTCGCCTGATCGATACCACCGTTCACCCAGAAGCCTGCCGCCATGCGGTGACCGCCACCCCCGAACTTCTCCGCCAGCTTCGACATATCGATACGCTCGTCGCGGCTGCGGACGCTTACACGCACCCGACCGGGTTTTACCTCTCGCAATAACGCAAGCACCACGCTGTCGCGTACCGCCCGCAGCTGCGTGATGATGCCTTCAGTGTCTTCATCGGTAGCCCCCAGCTCGGTGAAATCCTCGTAGGTGAGGTAAGACCACACCAGCTTGCCTTCTTCCTCCTGCCGGGTGTGTTCCAAGGCACGTCCCAGCAGTCTCACGCTGGGAAAAGAGCGTCGCTCGAAAACCTCTTCCGCAATCTGCGCGGGCGATGCCCCCGCTTCCATCAGAGCTGCGCTCAGGCGGAAGGTGGCTGGCGAGACGTTCATATAGCGGTAAAGACCGGTATCGGTGATGATACCGGTGAGCAGGCAGGTGGCAACCGCTGGCGTGATGGGCACATCCATTACCTTCAGCAGGCGGTAGACGATTTCGGCAGTGGCGGCGGCTTTGGGCTGCTGCAGGCGGATGTCTCCGAACGCGCCTTCGGTAACATGGTGGTCGATGTCCACGATAATCCGCGCCGAGAAAACCGCTTCCGCGGCTTTACCAATACGCTCCGGCGTGCCGGTATCGCAGACCACCGCCACATCGAAGCCTCTCTGCTCAGTAGCGGTGAGAACCTTCTCGGAGCCGGGCAGGAAGCGGTATATCTCTGGCACGCCGTCACTGCTCAGCGTGATTACCCGCTTGCCCAGGCCTTCCAGCACGGATTGCATTGCGAGCGCACAGCCTAGCGTGTCGCCGTCGGGATTGAGATGGCAGGCGAGAACCACGCTCTTTGCCTCCTGAAGCACCTGAGCAACCTGTTGCAGGTGGCGTCGGATCATCCCTGTTCCAGTTGACGCAGCAGTTCGTGCACGCGCATTCCCGCCTCGATGGCCTCATCCGGCTCGAAATGGATTTCCGGCACGACGCGCAGGTGCGCACGACGCCCGAACTCGCCGCGAATACGTCCCGCAAGGTTCCTGAGCACATCGAGAGCTTTGTCGCGTGCCTCGGTACCACCCAGCGCACTGACGTATACCTTCGCATGGCTCAGGTCACGGGAAACCCTCGCCTGCGTGATGGTCACCCCCTCGAGGCGTGGGTCTTTCAACTCGTTTCGCACGATGTCGCTGATTTCTGTCACCAGCAGGCTTTCTATCTTGGATACTCTGTTGCTACTCATTTCACCACAACTCCATATTGACTTCGACCACCTCGATGCGTGGGTCGGCGTATAAAAAGTCCAGAGCCTTGTTCAACACGCTGTTGACGTGTTGCCGGTCATTGCCCACGCAGGAGAAGCCGAGTGTTGCTTGCTGCCACTCGTCCAGATGATCCACCTCGGCAGCAGAGAGGTTGAATCTGTTGCGCAGGGTGTCCAGCGTACTGCGCACCACATGCCGTTTCTCTTTGAGAGAGGTCGCTTCGTAAAGGTGCAGCTGTACCGTCAATACACCCACCACCATCATGGCACCCGTACACCTGTCCAGTTTCAGTCTTCGGGAGGACGAGGCCCCCGCTAGGCCGACCGATGCGCCACGGGGTTTGCCTCTGCCCGCAGTGCTGGCGAACCACTGTTCAGGTCGCCTTCTGTCTGCTACGAGACTGCCGTTGCACTCCGCTGGGTAATCGTATGACCGGCGCGAGACACTTCCCGTTTCTCAAAGCACTCGATGAGGTCACCTTCCGCGAAGTCCGAGAAGCCGTCCAACATGATACCGCACTCGTAACCCTGCGCAATCTCACGCACATCGTCTTTGAGGTGGCGCAGGGAGACGATTTTTCCGGTGTGTAGCAGGTCTTTCTTGCGCCACACACGCGCCTCGGCGTTGCGTACGATCTTGCCCTCAGTCACGTAGCACCCGGCGACCGTGCCGCGTGGCAGGTTGAACACCGCACGCACCTCCGCTTTACCCAGCGAGAACTCTTCGATCACGGGCTGTAGCATACCCAGCATCGCCGCCTTGATGTCTTCGACCAGCTCGTAGATGATGCGGTAGGTACGCACTTCCACGCGCTCTTGTTCTGCCACGCGTTGCGCTTCCGGCTCCACGCGCACGTTGAAACCGATGACCAGCGCGTTGGATGCCGACGCCAGCATGATGTCGGACTCGGTGATGTTACCCACCGCCGCGTGCAGCACCCGCAGGCGTACCTCTGGATGCTCCAGCCGCTCCAGCGACGTGCGCACAGCCTCCACCGAACCATGCACATCTGCCTTCAGCACCACCAGCAGCTCCTTGATTTCGCCTTCCTTAATCAGCCTGCTGAGGTCTTTCATGGTGACGCGAGCACGCTGGCTGGCTAGCTTCTCCTGACGGTGGCGTTGTTCGCGCTCCATGGCAATCTGTCGGGCGGTGCGTTCATCCTTCACCACTTCCATCTTTTCGCCCGCATTCGGCACCGAGGACAAGCCGATGACCTCCACCGGCATGGCGGGCGTGGCTTTAGGCACACGGTTGCCCCGGTCATCTATCAACGCCTTAATCTTTCCGTACGCCTCACCCGCCACCACCGCGTCGCCCTGCTTGAACGTTCCCTGCTGAACGATGATGGTAGCGACGGGACCTCTACCCTTATCCAGTTTGGATTCAATGACCACCGCCTCGGCGGGAGCGTTCGGGTCGGCTTTCAGCTCCTGCACCTCGGCGACCAGCAAGATGGCTTCCAGCAGGTCACCCAGCCCGAGGCGCTGTTTGGCGGACACCGGCACGAAGATGGTATCGCCGCCCCACTCTTCCGGAACCACGCTCACCTCCGCCAGCTGTTGTTTGACACGGTCGGGATTGGCTTCGGGTTTGTCTATCTTGTTGATAGCCACGATAATGGGAACGTTCGCCGCTTTGGCGTGGTTCAATGCCTCTATGGTCTGGGGCATCACGCCATCGTCGGCGGCAACAACCAGCACCGCGATGTCGGTGACCTGTGCGCCGCGCGCACGCATGGCGGTAAAGGCTTCATGCCCCGGAGTATCCAGAAAAGTGATTTTCGCCTTCTCGCCGGCGTGTTCGACCTCCACCTGATACGCGCCAATGTGCTGGGTGATGCCACCGTATTCGCCTTCCGCGACGTTGGTACGCCGGATGGCGTCCAGCAGGGTGGTCTTTCCGTGGTCGACGTGCCCCAAAATGGTTACTACTGGCGGACGGGGTTGGGGACCACCCGTCGATGCAGTACGGGGACGTGCGCTTTCGGGTACTTCTGGCTCCTTCGCCTCCGTCCAGCGGACGCTGTAGCCCAGGTCATAGGCGACCCGCTCGATCTGGTCAGCGGAGAGCTGCTGATTCAGCCCCGCCAGCACCCCGACCTTCATCAGTTTTTGCTGTATCTGCGTGGACTGTACGCCTAGCGCGTGAGCCAGTTCGCGCACGGTCATCGTCGGGGGCAACTCGACTTCCGGGTGCCCTTTGTCCAGCACGGCGCGCACCGCTTGCGCCGTGGAGATGTCAATCAGGCTGTCAGCGTTGTTTACCTCCACGCCCAGGTCGGTGAGCGTGCTGACCAGTTCCGCAACGCTCATCTGCAGGTCTTTCGCTAAATCGCCAACGCGAATCCGGTTCATGAGCGAGTCACCTCCTCTTCTTCCGCCTGTGCAGCCAGCCGCAGCAGCTCCTGTGCTGTGTGCGCCGGCAGGGCTACTTTGAGCGAACGCTCCAGCTTGTCCGCTTTCAAGGCTTTCTGCACGCAGGATACGCTCCGGCAGACGTACGCGCCGCGTCCCGCCTTCTTGCCAGTCGGGTCTATTTCCACCGTGCCTTCTGGAGTGCGCACGACGCGCATCAAACCTCTCTTCGGAGCAGCGGTTCGACACGCCACGCACGTTCGTATCGGTGTATGTTTACGTGTAGGCATCGCGCACATCAGACCTGTTTTTTCTCTCAAGACGCGCTTTCCTTTTCCTCTTTACCTGTTGCCAGAGCGTCCTGAGAGATTTGAGATTCGCTTCGAATGTCTATCTTCCAGCCAGTCAATCGCGCTGCCAACCGCACGTTTTGCCCCGTTTTGCCGATAGCCAGCGAGAGCTGGTCGTCCGGCACGATGACCAGTGCGCTTTTTTCGCTCTCGTTCAGATGCACGGTCGAGGCCTTTGCGGGGCTCAACGCCTCTGCAATAAACTGTGCGGGGTCGGGATACCAGCGGATGATGTCTATCTTCTCGTCGTACAGTTCGTTCACCACCGCCTGCACCCGCGTTCCGCGAAGACCCACACAACTGCCTACCGGGTCGATGTTCGGCTCCTTCGCCCACACGGCGATTTTGGAGCGTGCGCCCGGCTCTCGCGCAACCGCTTTAATCACCACGCTTCCCTCGCGCACCTCGGGTACCTCCAGCTCGAACAGTCGACGGATGAGGCTGGGATGACTGCGCGAGACGATGATGCGCGGTGCCTTGGTGGTGCGTTCCACACGTAACAGGTACACGCGCAGGCGGTCATGCGGGCGATACGGCTCGTTCGGCACCTGCTCCTCTGGCGGCAGGATAACCTCTACCCTGTCGAGATCAATGATGACGTTCGGACCCTCTCTGCGCTGAACGAACCCGGACAGTATCTCTCCGACACGCTCCTGGAACTCCTGGTATATCTGTTCCCGCTCCGCCTCGCGGAGGCGTTGCACAATCACCTGCTTGGCGGTCTGTGCCGCGATGCGCCCAAAGTCGTCCAGGTCCACCGGCACCGACACGATGTCCCCTATCTCCGCCTCCGGTTTGAACTTCCTCGCCTCTTCCAGCGAAATCTGGGTATGCGGGTTTTCGACCTCTTCCACCACGGTGCGCTCACAGAACAATCGCACCCCCGCCTTGCTGGAATCGAGGCGCAGACGCACATCGCCGACCGCTCCACAGTGCTTCTTGTAGGCGTTGGTCAAAGCGGTCTCCAGCGCCTCCCACAGCACCGCCAGAGGGATGTCCCGCTCCCGTTCTAGCGCACGCAGTATTTCAATGAACTCGCTGTTCATGGCTGCCCTCTATCCGATTATCTTCCGTCAGGGTAAGAAAAAGAGTGGGCGAGCCTGCCCACTCTCTTTCGAGATGATTGCTACCCCCTTATGCCGCCCTACCTGCTCATCATACCCTTCAACCGACTATAAGTATATCACATCCATACTCCTTGATGCAACCTCCGGGAAACGTCGCTGCGCAGGAGGTAGGCGTTGTCACCACAGAGAAGAAAAGTATAAAATCCTGATGTAGGGAGAAAGGCGGATGGCAAAACATACCACAGAAGAAACGGAAGGACGAGTGCGGACCACTGTTGAGCTCGAGCCCGGCGAGCGTGTGGCATTATGCCGGTGCTTCAAGTCCAGCAAGTTTCCCTTCTGCGATGGCACGCACCGGCAATATCAGGGAGTGGGTCCTGTGATCGTGCAGGCACCAGGAGAGAAAGCACAGCAGGAATAATCCACCGGAGCCGCGGTGAGTGCTTCCCGCGGCTCCGTCAGTCAGCGATACTGCCGGGCAATGCGGTGAAATGCCCGTCGGATGGCTTCAGCTCGGGGCTGAAGGGAGGGATGCGGCTGGAGCTTGGGCGGGGTGCCCCAGATATAGCCATTCAACACGTAGCCCTTCTCCGCCCATTCCAGCATTACTTCTTCCTCCACCACGCCTTCCACATTGATGGGCGTAGCGATGATTTGCTGTTCGGGTCGCCGTACGCTCTCCAGCCATTGCAGAGTCTCCGGCTTGGAGTATTCTGCCAGCAAGCCATCGCTCTCGTTTATCATCGGATGGTCCACCCACAGCGGGTCGGCGGGCTTCCAGTAGGGTGGGTTGAAGGCGATTCGGGTGGCGGGGCTTGTCTCTTTCACCGTTTTGCGGATGCGGGCGAAGAACCGCGCCAGCACCTCACGCTTGTAGGTCAGGCTCTCTTCAAGTGTAATCTGCGAACTATCTTCGGGCATCTCCCTGCCGATAATCTCCCGAAACGGTTGTTTCACAAACCAGGCGGGCTGCACGTGAAAACTACTGTCCAGATCGCCGTAACAGAACCAGTCGAACAGTATCCAGTCTACAGGGAACTGCTCCAGAAACTCTTCCACGCGCGCACAGAACAGGTCTGCCCAGGGCGACTCCGGTGCAAGGAAGCCGTGCCACCAGTTCCTGCGGCTTTCCGGTATCACCCAGTCATGGCGGTACGCGCTCATCGCCACATCCGCCCCGACACAGAAGTAGCTCCAGAAGGGCAATCCCGCTTCCCGTGCCAGCTCATACAGCCTGGGCAACAGCTCGCTGCCCGGACCCGGCGGCACCGGTCCCAAACGGGTGGGATAGAAAGCGTAACCGCCGTACGTATACGCCTGGACGAGGAGGGGATTGACGGCTCGGCGGGAGCCTTGCCCCTCCATTTTGCGGTAACCTATCCGCTACTCAGATGTTTCTTCCACCAGTCCAGAATCTGTTGCAGACGGTGAACGCGCAAATCGGGCGGACCGGAGCGCGACAGCCCGTGACTGCTCTCCAGAGGATAGCGTACCAGCACCGCTTCCTTCTTCTGCACTTTGAGCGCGGCGAACAGCTGTTCTGCCTGCTCCATCGGGCAGCGCAGGTCGCCCTCACTGTGGATAATCAGCAGGGGTGTGTGGATGTTGCCCGCGTACTTCAGCGGCGAGTGCTCCCACAGATGCTCTGGCTCTGCCCATGCGTTGCCCCGGAAGTAGTCGCCGCCGGGTAGCAGGGGAAAGTCGCAGGTTCCCGCCATACTATGCAGGTTCACCACGCTGCGGTCGGTGATGGCAGCGCGGAAGCGGTCGGTATGTGACACCACCCAGTTGGTCATATAGCCGCCATAGGAACCGCCCATCACGCCCATGCGTGTCTCGTCAATATAGCCCCTTGCCAGCACGGCGTCCACTGTTGCCATCAGGTCGGTGTAGTCGGGGCCGCCCCATGCGCCCTTGATAGCAGCGGTATGCGCTTCTCCATAGCCTTTGCTGCCGCGCGGGTTGGTGTACAGCACCACGTAACCCTGCGCCGCCAGTAGCTGGAACTCGTGGAAGAAAACCCAGCCGTATTGCGCGTGCGGTCCGCCGTGTATCTCCAGTATCAGCGGATATTTCTGCGCAGGGTCAAAACCGAGAGGATGCAGAATCCAGCCGTGCACTTCGTTGCCGTCGGGCGAGGTGCACGTAAACTCTTCAGGGGTCTGTATCTGCACCTCCGCCAGCCAGTCGGCGTTGAATCTGGTTATCGCTTCAGCCTTCTGGATTGCTCCATCCCCCAGCGTGCCGGCGAACACCTCATGCGGCTGGGTGGCTGTGCCCTCGCACCACGCGATGCGCCTGCCGTCTGCGCTGAGGGAGAAACCTGTGATGTCCGCACGCTCCCCTCGCAGGAAAACCGGTTCCCCGCCCTCAGCGGAGATGCTGTAGATCGCCGTGCTACCTCTGTCGCTGGCGAGGAACAGCAGCTGCTTGCCGTCGGGCGTCCAGATGGGGCGGCTTCCCCCGCCCACATCGCGCATGTCGCTGAGAGTGAGGTTTCCTAGCGAGCGGTCAAAGCCTTCCATGATGTCTCGTGCAGTGTCGCTGCTCAGGTCGGCAACCCACAGATGGTTATTGGTGACGCCCCAGATGTCGTCCACCTTTGTGTGACCGACGTAGGCAATGCGCGTGCCGTCGGGAGAGAAGGCCAGGTCGTCCTTGGGGCCTTTTGGTGCTTCCACATGCTGCAGGTCCCCACCTTCAGCGGAAACCAGCCAGATGTCCACCAGGTTGGGGTTCAGGTCGGGGTCTTCACTGCGGTTACACACGAAGGCAATCTTGCTGCTGTCAGGAGACCAGCTCAGGCTGCTGCAGGAAGTCGCCTCGCGGGTCAGTTGTTTTGCCTCGCCGGTTTTCATGTCAGCTACCCACACCTGGTAGTACTCGCCGTCAAAGTAGCCTGCGCCGTCCAGCCTGTAGAACGGGCGTGTGATGATGCGGGGTGGGGTGGACAAGCCCTTCTCCTTGCGTTCCTTTGCCACCTGCTCGCGCCACGGTTCGGGCGTCAGGCGAAAGGTAAACGCTATCTTCGTGCCGTCTGGCGACCAGACAATCTCGCCGATGCTACCCTCTTCCAGCGAGGTCAGCGCGCGTGCCTCGCCACCGTCCACCGGTATCAGGAATATCTGTGCCTTCGGCTTCTGGCGGTTGCTCACAAAGGCAATGGTCTTGCCGTCCGGTGACCAGCGTGGCTGGCTGTCGGCGACCTCGCCACTGGTGAACTGGCGCACCTCGCGCGTGCGAAGGTCGCACAGATACAGGTGACTGAAATACTTGTTCTTCTCGCGGTCAGCGTTTTTCACCACGCATACGACGCGCTCGCCGTCGGGCGAAATCTGCGCATCGCTGACCAGCCGAAGCCGAAACAGGTCATCGATGTTTATCGCTCTGGGCATATTCACACTCCTTAAGACCACGGGATCAGCCGATAGAATCTTCGGCAGGCAAGAGGTGAAACCTGTTAGGGCGAACATCGGGTAAAATCAGGATGAAGAAAGCGGTCACCATCGCGGTAATTCCCAACGGAGCGCAACTTTTCGGACGTGTCTCCTGTCTAATAAAAAAGGAAACAAGGAGGTCGTTTCAAATGAGCTGGAGAGCAATTGCGGCTATAATGGCGTTATCGGTCTGTGCAGCGGTTCCGCTTTGGTCGCAGCAGGAACCCAGCGAGCCTCAGCCGCCGCCGGAGCCACCTTTAGAGGTACCTTTGGAGCCTGTCATGCCACCCCCGCCGCCTGCGGAGTTACAGCCGCCCGTTGAGCTGCCTCGTCAGCAAATACGCCAGCAGGGTCAGCAGGCTGGCAGTAACGTGCGTCGGGTGCTGGAGAGCATTGCGGAGCGGTTCAAACTGCAGGTCGTGGTGGACCCTCTGTTGCAGGCGCGTGTGACACCGCCTGCTGAAGCGAACAGCGCTCAGGCAGCTCTGGACGCAGTCGTCAAGCAAATCCCCGGTTCGGCATGGCGCAAGGTGTATCTGCGGGCAGATATGGAACTGCCTGCCTCTGAAACGCTGGTCAACTGGGTGCGCACCATCGTAAACCTGGAAGCGCAGGGGTTGATTGTTACCGATGCCAGCGGCAACCGCATCAGCTCGTTTGTGCGCAACGTGACCGTCTCACCGGATTTCGAACAGCAGCTGGGGCAGATGGTTCCGGCGTTCAAGACGCGACCGGTTTACGTGGTGTTTTATCAGCAGCCGATGTTAGCGCAGCAGCAGCGTGCGGGGCAGAGGCAGGGGCAAGCGCGCGCGGAGGACCTGCTGTCGCTCGAGCAACAGCGCATGCAGCTGTTCCTGCAATTGTCGCCGGAAGAGCGCCAGAGGGCGATACGCATGGGCATCCAGATGTTCATGAACATGGACCCGTCCGTGCGCATGCAGCTGATGCAAGAAGGGATGCGGTGGTTCATGAACATGTCGCCCGAAGAGCGACAGATGCTGATGCAGCAGGGAATGCAAATGTTCCAGCAGATGTTCCAGGCTCCGCCTCCTGGTCCGCCACCAGCACCCGGACAATAACCATCGGGAAGGCGCGCCTGCGCCTTCCCCAACCGTGCGTGAGGAAGGGTGACAAATGGTTCTGGCGATTGGCACGCCCTCGGAGGCAACACAGGAACTGACATTTAACATGGTAGCACCGCTGGACGAGGACCTCTTACTGGTTCGTCGCTGCGGCGACGGGGATGCCGCAGCTTTCGAGAAGCTGTATCACAAGTACGTACGGCTGGTCTACAGCGTGGTGTACCGGATGGTGCCTGGTGAGGAGGCGCATGACCTGACGCAAGATGTATTCATCCGTGCGTTCAAGAACATCCGCTCTTTCCGTGGAGACAGCAGCTTCCGCGCCTGGCTGTTGCGTATCGCGCACAACCTGTGTTGTAATCGCCTGCGCGACATGAAGCGAGAGAAAACCGATTCTCTGGAAGAGATGGCGGAGCGAGAGAACGGCAGCTACGAGCCGGTTTCCGACGTGGACCTGCAGGCACACGTGGAGCGCGAGGAACTTCAACGCAAAGTGCGGGAGGTGCTGGCACGCCTGCCGGAAGATTACCGAACGATGCTGGTACTTCGCGACTTCGAGCAACTGACTTACGAAGAGATTAGCCACATTACGGGATTAACCATTGCCAATGTCAAATCGCGCTTGCACCGGGCGCGTTTGGCTTTCAAGCGTCTGTTTGAACCTTATTATCAGGCATACTATCAGGGGGTAGGTGAGTAGCCATGCGTTGCGACGAAGTACAGGAACGACTGAGCGCGCTGATTGACGAACAGCTGAGCCCGCAGGAGCACGAGCAGCTAAAGCGTCATCTGCATACTTGCGAGGCTTGCTTCCGGGAGTATCAGGAGCTGCGCCGGTTTGTGGAGTTCTGCCGACAGCTGGAAGCGCCAGAACCGAGGATCGCCCTGTGGCGTGAGTTCCAGCCGATGCTCGCCGAGATCGTCGCCGAACAGAAGATACCGTTCGGGCAACGGTTGCGCCGCCAGTGGAACCGTCTGGTGTCGCAGGTTTGCTACGGCATCATCCTGTTCCTGCAGGTGGTGACGTATCAGTTGACTATTACGCTGTCGCCCTACATCGTGGAACCTGAGCGCGCGGCATACGGTCGCCCAGCACAGGGGTGATGGCGGTGAGTATCGAGAGCGTAATACAGTGGTTGCAGACACCTTACGCGACTGTACTGCTCACGTTCGTTGGGTTGGCGTTTCTGGTAGCAGAGTTTTTGACTCGGCCGGTGTGGTCGTGGGTGGGCACAGTGGGTATGCTGTTTCTGGGCATGGTGTTTGTGGCTCACCTCTGGAGCGGGTCACACTGGTGGGGTATGGTGGTGTTTGCGCTGGGCGCGGCACTGGTCATTGTAGAGACACACGTCCTGCCAGGACGGGGAATATTCGCGTTGCTCGGCTTCCTGTGCATCTTTGCAGGTATGCGTGAGGCGATTATGATTGAGTCGCACCCTCTCTTTGCGCTGATGGTCTCATCGATACTGACCCTGATGAGCATGGTGGTCTTCTTCGTTTATCTGCCCAAGAGCCATCTATGGCGCGAGATGCAGCATCGCATGCAGATGTCCATGCCTGCCAGCTGGGAGGCTCAGCGCAAGCTGCTGGGCGCAGAAGGCGTTACGCTCACAGACCTGACGCCGGGGGGCACCGCTCGGATTGGCGATGTGAACCTGCATGTGTTGACCGAGCAGGAGTTCTTACCCGCCAACACCCCTGTGCGCGTGGCGGATGTGCGTCCCGACGCTGTGGTGGTGGAGCCGTTAAACAAGCCCACGCGCTCGGAAGTGGAACAGGGTTAACCTCCTGTGCCTATCGGTGGTGCCTCGCCCAGAAGTGGAAGTGCTCCTGCAGCCACGTTGCCGTCTCCATCATCGACGGTCCTTCGTGGATAATGTTCTGTCCTTTTTGCACAGTGCCTGCCACCACGTAGGGCGCAGGGTTCCACCGATGCCAGCCACGTTCCTCAATCAGAGCGGCGATGTCCACCGGGTAATCGGGTTCCGTGTGGAAAAGCAGTACATCGGGTCTCGCCATCTCTACCTGCGCCAAATCCGGTGTAAAGTAGGCGCGGCGGTCTCGCCCGAAGATATTGTCTCCTCCTGCGGCTTCTACCAGGTCATGGATGAAGCTGAGCGCGCCCACTGTGCGCATGTGCTTGCCAAACCAGAGCTCGATGTACACGCGCGGTCGGCGTAGCGGGGCAGACAGGTAGAGCCTCTGAAACTGCTGTTCCCACCGCTGGCGCAGGCGGCGGGCAGACTCCACCTCGTTCAACAGCCCACCCAGGAGGTTCAGGTTCTCCATGACTCCACTGACACTGCTTGGCAGTGGCAGGGTGTATACCGGATAGCCCGCCTGTGCCAGCCTGATACCCAGCCGACGCTGGATACCGCCAGTGAGCAATATCAGGTCGGGATTTATTTGCTGGAGCAACGCTTCATCCACGCGCAGGTAATCGCCTGCTATGGGCAGGTTGTTCTGGGGGATATAGCGGGAACAGTATGCGGAGATGGCAGCCACCCGATGCCCATAACCCATCTCGAAAATGGTCTCGGTCAGGGAAGATGCCAGACAAACAATGCGCTGCGGACGTTCCGCCAGCTCGATATCCACACCCAGGGTTTCACAGAAGACTCGCATGAATCGCCTCCCTCTACGGTTTGCCGTTCACAGTGTAGCAGTACTGGCGACGGTTGTAAACAGGCTGGTGCAATAGCGCGAGGGAGCGAGGCGGGATGCTCCGTATGATACAGGCAATGCCTCAATGGGGGGACGAAGGCTCACAACTCGCGCACCACACGGGCGGGGAGAGTCTGTCGCTCGGACAGAATCTGCTCGACGCGCTCCTGCACCATCTGTTCCATCTGGGTATGAAGCGTTTCCAGCTCCTGCTGGAGTCGCTCTACCTTGTCCAGCAGGTCGAGAATAATCTCCACTCCGGCAAGGTTCACCCCTAAGTCGCGCGTGAGGCGCTGAATCTGGCGCAGACGCTCGATATCCGCCTGCGAGTACAGGCGGTTTTTCTGGTTCACACGCTTGGGACGTATCAAGCCCATGCGCTCGTACATGCGCAGCGTCTGCGGATGCATATCACACAACCTCGCTGCCACGCTAATCAGATAGACCGGTTCGTGCTTGTCGCGAATGCTGTCTGCCATACAACATCCCCCCCTTGATACCGTTACACACGAGTCGTTGTTGCTGTGCCGTGCAGTTGCGCCAGCTGCTGCAGCAGCTCGCGCTCGCGAGTGGTCAACGTGCGAGGCACGGTAATGCGCGCACGGGCATACAGGTCGCCGAAGCCGCCGCCTTTCAAGCGAGGCATTCCCTGGCCGGCGAGCCGAAACACCTGCCCGCTTTGCGTGCCGGCAGGCACTTTCATCGTCACACTGCCCTTGAGAGTGGGCACGCGCACCTCACCCCCGAGCGCAGCGGTGGTGTAAGGTATGTCCACATCCACGTACAGGTCGTCGCCTTTACGCTCGAAGGTGGGATGCGGTCGCATCCGTACAATCAGGTACAGGTCGCCGCGCTGCCCACCGCGTCCGGTCAGTCCCTCGCCCGCGAGGCGAATTTTCGAGCCGTCCTGCACCCCTGCAGGGATGCGTACCTCCAGCCGTTTGGTGCGAGGTAGCGTTCCTCGTCCGTGACAGTTGGAACACACCTGTCCCATGGTGAAGTAGCCGCTGCGTGTGCGTGCTGCTCCCGTGCCGCCACACTGTGGGCAGGTGTCTTGCAGTGTCACGGACAGCGGTTTGGTTGCTCCGGTATACGCCTCCTCCAGCGAGACCTCTATCGGATACTCCACATCCAGCGAGGCACCGAATACTGTGTCGAAATCTGCCTCGGCGGTGCGGCTGCGCCCGAACGCATCGCCAAACAGAGTGGCGAACAGGTCACCCAGCCCGCCGAAGCCGAAGTCGCGCAAATCCTGCCATCCGCCACCGCCGGAGAACCCACCAGGTTGCTGTTGCTGCTGTTCGCTGTAGTATTTCCACATCTCGCCGTATTGGTCGTACTTCGCGCGCTTCTCCGGGTCGGAGAGCACCTCGTATGCCTCGCTAATCTCTTTGAACTTTTCCTCCGCGCTCTTATCGCCCGGGTTGACATCGGGGTGGTATTTGCGCGCCAGTCGGCGATAGGCCTGTTTGATCTCCTTTTCGGTGGCGTTGCGCGGCACACCGAGTATCGCGTAGTAGTCCTTGTATTTGAAGTTCATCGTTGCCTCGCCACCTTTTTACCGATAGTATTGCTCGTATCGCTGGAAAAAGGGGCAGGGCAGCCTGCCTGCGCCCTGCCCCTCCCGTTCCACAGGCGAAGGTAGGGGAATTATCCCGCCTTCACCTGCACCCTCTTCGGACGCACCTGCTCCGCTTTGGGCAGGGTGATGGTCAGCACGCCGTCCTTGTAGTGCGCCGTCACCTTCTCGGCGTCAATCGGCGTGCCAAGCGTGAACGAGCGCTGGAACGTGCCATACGCCCGCTCGATGCGCACGTAGTCCTTGCGGCGCTCCTCATCCTGGAACTTGCGCTCGCCTTTCACGCACAGCGTGTCGCCCGTCAACTCGATCTCCACCTCTTCGGGCTTCACGCCGGGCAGCTCCATGTTGATGGTGATTTCGTTGTCGTCCTCGCGCACGTCCACCGCTGGCGCCCACACACGAGGCAGCGTCGGCTCGGTGCGGCGCGCCACCGCATTGCCGAAGAACTGGTTCATCAACTGGTTCATCTCACGCTCGAAGCGAGTCAGCATGTCCGCTGGATCCTCCCATCGCACCAATGCCATCGTCGGTCACCTCCTTCTCCGTTGAAGTGGTTTTTGGTGCTATCTGGTCTGCCCGCGGGGATGCCGCGGGCAGTTGTGCCCGATTACTCGGACTTGAACTCGGCGTCAATCACCTCGCCGTCGCCGGATGAGCCGGAGCTGCTGCTACCGGTCTGCGCGCCGGTTCCGGCGTAGGTCTGCGACGCCTGTTCGTACAGCCTCTGCGACAGCTGGTAGGACTGCTGCTGCAAGGCTTCCATCCGCTGCCGGATGAGGCTGATGTCGTTCTTGTTAATGGCGTCGCGCAGCTCGGAGATTGCCTGCTCGATGCGCAGTTTCTCGTCCGACGGCACGCGGTCGCCCAGGTCGCGCAACATGCGCTCGGTCTGATACGCCAGCGAGTCCGCCTGGTTGCGCACTTCGGCTTCCTCGCGGCGACGGCGGTCTTCTTCCGCGTGCGCCTGCGCCTCTTTGACCATGCGGTCAATCTCCTCGCGCGTCAGGTTGCTGGAGCCGGTGATGGTAATCGCCTGTTGTTTGCCTGTGCCCAGGTCCTTCGCCGACACGTGCAGGATGCCGTTCGCGTCGATGTCGAAGGTCACCTCGATCTTGGGCACTCCGCGCGGCGCAGGCGGTATACCGGTCAAATGGAACCGCCCCAGCGTCTTGTTGTCGCGCGCCATCTCGCGCTCGCCCTGCAGCACGTGGATTTCCACCTCCGTCTGCCCGTCGGCGGCGGTGGTGAAGATTTCACTTTTGCGCGTTGGGATGGTGGTGTTGCGCTCGATGAGCTTGGTGAACACGCCGCCCAGAGTCTCAATCCCCAGCGACAGCGGCGTCACGTCCAGCAACACCACATCTTTGACTTCACCGCCGAGCACGCCCGCCTGAATCGCCGCACCGATGGCGACGACCTCATCGGGGTTCACTCCCTTATTCGGCTCCTTGCCAGCCAGCTTGCGCACCAGCTCCTGCACGCAGGGCATGCGCGTCGCGCCACCGACAAGAATCACCTCGTCGATGTCCTTCACGTCCAGCTTGGCGTCCGACAACGCCTGATAGAACGGACCCTTCAGCCGCTCCACCAGGTCGGCGGTGAGCTCCTCGAACTTGGCACGGCTAATCTTGTAAAGCAAGTGCTTTGGACCCTCAGCGTCGGCGGTGATGAAGGGCAGGTTAATCTCGGTCTCCACCATGCTGGAGAGCTCGATCTTCGCCTTTTCCGCCGCTTCGCGCAACCGCTGCATCGCCTGCGGGTCCTTGCGCAGGTCGATACCCGTCTCTTTCTTGAACTCATCCGCCACCCAGTTGACGATGCGCATGTCGAAGTCATCGCCGCCCAAGTGCGTATCGCCCGAGGTGGCTTTCACCTCGAACACGCCATCGCCCACCTCCAGAATGGACACATCGAAGGTACCGCCACCCAGGTCAAAGACCAAGATGGTCTCGTTGGACTTCTTGTCCAGTCCGTACGCCAGGGACGCGGCGGTTGGCTCGTTGATGATGCGCAGCACCTTCAGCCCGGCGATTTCACCCGCGTTCTTGGTCGCCGTGCGCTGAGCGTCGTTGAAGTAGGCTGGCACGGTGATGACCGCAGCATCCACCTTCTCGCCGAGGTACGCCTCCGCATCCGCCTTCAGCTTCTGCAGGATCATCGCCGAAATCTCTTCCGGCGTGTACTCCTTATCGTCGATGCGGATGCGCTCGCGCGTACCCATCTTGCGCTTGATCGAGATGATGGTGCGGTCCGGGTTGATAATCGCCTGGCGCTTGGCGGCTGCGCCCACCAGTCGCTCGCCGGTCTTGGTGAACGCCACCACCGACGGCGTCAGTCGACTGCCTTCGGCGTTCGGGATGACAACCGGCTCGCCGCCTTCCATGACCGCCACGACCGAGTTAGTGGTTCCTAGGTCTATCCCTACTGTCTTTCCCATATCTATCCTCCGTGTGGATGATTGCGTTTGTCATGCGTTTTCATTATCGGCTGTTTTCCCGTGCATGATTATACCACTTGAGTGTGTCTTTGTCAAGTGATTTGAGAGGATTTTTTGAGGAAATTTTTCATGCATCCATCCGCGAAGCGAGGAATCCTTGAGAGTGGTTTCCGAGTCCAACTCTTTAGACCGCTGGAGGTAGGTAAACCATGTCCAAACGTTTTGTGGTCATTGGTGGGGGTTCGGTAGGCGTGTTTGCCGCGCGGGAGGCGGCACGGTGGGGTGCGGAGGTAACGCTCATCAGCGAGGGCGAGATTGGAGGACGCGCCACGTGGGACAGCCTCGTGCCCAGCAAGGTGTTGCTGGCTGCGGCAGATACCATCGTGGAGGCACGGCAGGCAGCGTATCGTGGCGTGCAGGTTGCCGTCTCCAACGTGCGGGTTGGCGACCTGATGGAGCGTATCCGACAGCGCACACAAGAGTGGGGCGCGGCGCAGAAAGCGCTGCTGGAACAGGCGGGCGTGCGGATAGTGTATGGGGTCGCCTCTTTCGCCGATGCGCACACTCTGAAAGTGCAGGCCCAGCAGGGAGGCGAACAGCAACTCGGCTTCGATGTTGCCCTCATCGCCTCTGGGTCTGTGCCCATCTTTCCCCCCAGCATGAAGCCCGATGGCAAACGTATCCTTGCTCCACGCTTCATGAGCAGCCTGTCCTCGTTGCCCGAACGGCTTATCATGGTAGGCGGGGGCGTAACGGGTAGTGAGTTCGCCTATCTGTTCCGCGTGTTGGGCTCGGAGGTGACGGTGGTAACCGACATGCCGCGCCTGCTGCCCCGCGCCGACGAGGAGGTTTCGCAAGCGCTGGAGCACGCCTTCGAGCAGATGGGTATTTGCGTCGTATTATCTTCACCTGTGGAGAGGGTGACGGCAACACCCAGCGAGGTTCACGTGCAGCTGCACGACGGCAGGACGCTTGACGCCACTCACGCCTTCGTCGCCATCGGCAGGCGTGCAGACCTGTCGCGTTTGAATCTGGAGGCAGTGGGCTTACAACCCACACCGCAGGGCGTGCCTGTGAACGACTACCTGCAGTCCCCAGTGCACCATATCTATATCGTCGGTGACGCGGCTGGCGCACCATTCACCGTGAACCGAGGCTGGGCTCAGGCGCGGGTGGCGGTGCGTCGTGCGCTGGGAGTAGCTGTAGAACCGTTCCGCCCAGAGCTGGTGGTGGAAGCGGTGTATACGCAGCCGCAGGTGGCGCAGGTTGGGCTGACGGAGGCACAGGCGCGGGAGCAGGGGCTCAGGGTCAAGGTGCTTCGTGCCCATTACGCCGATAACCTGAAGGCGCAGCTGCTGGGTGAGCGGGAAGGGTTCGTCAAACTGGTGGTGGAGGAAACCACCGACCGACTGCTGGGAGGCTCGGCAGTGGGCGCACATGCAGCAGACGTACTTGCGTCTCTGGCGGTGGCGATGGCACTGGGTGGAACGTGGGAGACTCTGGCTTCGGTCTATCCCGCCCATCCCACGCTGGTGGAACTGCTCACTGAGGCAGCAAGGGGGTAGGCGCGGTTGTTTTCCGGCTCCTCGAATCTGTGCCCGAAACTGCCGAAAATCCCTATCGGGAGGAGACGATGAGAGAGCAACACGAGGAGCCTGTATCGCGTAAGGAACTGAGGCGGCAGGTGTTTCGCTGGATACGCATCCAGCAGGTGTACCTTTTACCCAATGGACACCGATGGCGCACGAAAACGCTGTATCGCCGCCGAACCTCACCGGAGCAGCAACCAGTGGAGGTGCAGTACTTTTGCGCCCTGCACCCACATATTCGCCTGGAGCAGTTGCAGGCGCCTGTCGACCATTCGTTGCCGGGAGTTGTCCGCACGCCGCATCCCGAACGCCCAGGACGGTTCCTCATCCTGTTCTGCCCCGAGTGCTGTGGCGCAGGATACCATCGTCTCCATTTCCCGATGCCCGCTCCCTTCGCCGATTTGCACATCCCGTCCGAGTAGGAAAGTTCCTGTTTTGCAGTGAAGCTACTAAGAGCATCTTCGGCAACAGGAGGTTCACATGCCGTTACCCATTCGCGACGTGGCGAATCTATTGGGATTGCTCGATGAGGAGCTGATACTTTACGGAGAACACAAAGCAAAAATCCGCCTGAGTGCCATAGAGCGATTGTCACCGCGTCCGCAAGGAAAGCTCGTCGTGGTCACCGCTATTACTCCTACACCTGCTGGTGAAGGCAAAACAGTCACCACGCTGGGACTGGGCGATGCTCTGCGCCGTATTGGCGAGCAGGCTGCCGTGTGCATCCGCGAGCCCTCATTAGGACCTGTCTTCGGGGTGAAGGGAGGCGGTGCAGGTGGAGGGCGCGCACAGGCGTACCCGGCGGATGAAATCAACCTGCATTTCACCGGCGATATACACGCGGTCACCGCAGCGCATAACCTGCTGGCGGCGATGGTGGATGCACATATTTACCACGGCAACGCGGCAGGTTTCGATGCACATGGTGTGTGGTGGAATCGCGTACTGGACGTGCCAGACCGTTCCCTGCGGCGGGTAATTACCGGTCTCGGAGGCAAGTCCAACGGGATACCGCGTGAGACCGGTTTTGAAATCACTGCCGCCTCTGAGATCATGGCAGTTCTCTCTCTTAGCACGGACCTTGGCGACCTGCGTCGCCGGTTGGGGCAGGTTGTGGTGGGTATGACACGCGACGGGGAGCCTATCACCGCAGAAGCCATCGGTGCCGCTGGCGCGATGACATTGTTGCTGAAAGAGGCGTTGATGCCTAATCTGGTGCAAACGCTGGAGGGTACCCCTCTTCTGGTGCACACCGGTCCTTTCGGCAACATGGCAACGGGTTGCAATTCAGTACTAGCTGACCGAATAGCCTTGTACACATCGGATTATGCGGTGACAGAGGCAGGATTCGGTTCTGATTTGGGCTTTGAGAAGTTCTGCCATATTGTGTCACCCGTGCTGGGCAAATCGCCCGACGTTGCCGTGCTGGTAGCCACTGTGCGCGGTCTTAAAGCGCACAGCGGTCACTTCAAAGTGGTTTCAGGCAAGCCTTTACCGGTGGAGCTGGAGCGCGAAGACCTGAACTCCCTGGAAAAAGGCGCAGAAAACCTGCAAGCACACATCCGTATTGTACACCGGTTGGGCGTTCCGGTGATAGTTGCGATTAACCGATTCCCAGGCGATACAGATGCGGAAATAGAGCTGTTGCGCAGGCTGGCGATTGCTGCGGGTGCAGAGGGCGCGGCGGTATCCGAATGTTTTGCGCGTGGTGGAGAGGGCGGTATCGCGCTGGCAGAGGCAGTGCGGGATGTTTGTAAACAATGCAACAGCCGATTCCAGCCTCTGTATTCCGTCGATGATTCTTTGCAGCAAAAGATAGAGACCATTGCCACGCAGGTGTACGGCGCAGAGGCGGTGCGCTATGAGTCCGGAGTACGCTCACAGCTCAAGCAGTTCGAGAAGTGGGGGTTCCGCCATCTGCCCATCTGCTTTGCGAAGACGCAGTTCTCTTTATCTCACGACCCGAGCTTGAAAGGGGCTCCGAGTGGCTTCACCCTGCCGGTTTCGGATGTGCAGTTGGCTGCGGGGGCAGGGTTTGTGCGCGTGCTGTGCGGGGATATCATGACCATGCCGGGATTACCGGCTGAACCGGCTGCAAAACGTATGGATGTGGACCCCACCGGACAGGTGATGGGTGTGTCGTGGTAGTCTGTTTGAGCCGACATTAAGGAGAGTTTTCATCGTTACCACGAGGAAGGGCGAATACGCGTTGCCGGCGCGACTGCAGAAGGCGGGCGTGCGGTTTATCCCGGTGTTTCTGTAATAGGAGTTACCCAGTTGCGATGAACACACTGCAGGACATCCTTCTTCAGCAACTGCAGAGACAATTTTCCGTCATGCTGAGCGTCAGTGAAGCATCTCAGAGCCACAACGAAGATTTTTCGCTTCACTCACAATGACAGATGATGTCGCTTTATATCGCAAACTTCCGAGCAGCCTTGCAACTGCATAACTCCTATCTGTAATTTGTGTGTGCGAGGACTGCTACATATAATTGCTTCAACAAGAAGTAGCATCGGCCATCGTGAGATTGCGGGCTTTTGGGGGATTTGCGAAGGAGAGTGGGCTGCACGAGTTGCGGATCGAACGGTTGGTAAGAGCGAGGTTCTCCTGCTACCTTGTGATGGTATCGACGATTCGGGAGAGGTCGTCCAAATCGTAGAAATGGATTTCAATGGTACCTTTGCCGTTGTGGCAATGGATTTGCACGCGCGTGGCGAGGGTATTGCGCAGAGTGTCTTCCAGTGCGATGATATGAGGGTCGGGCGCAGATGTTTCACGTGAAACAGCCCGTAGAGTGCCGGATTCCTTGTCCCGATTAACGGCGCGCGCCGCGCGTTCCGTCTCCCGCACGCTCCACCCCGACTGCACGATACAGTGGTAAATGTCCAGCCTTTTCCCTTCCGGTGCCATGAGTAAAGCCCGCGCGTGTCCCTCCGTAATCTTACCCTGTCGAAGACCATCGACAATCTCTGACTCCAGTGTCAGCAGACGTAAAGTGTTCGCCACCGCAACGCGGCTCTTCCCCACCTTCTGAGCCACCTGCTCCTGCGTTAGACCGAATCGTTCCATCAACATGCGATACGCCATAGCCTCTTCAACCACGTTAATATCCTCGCGCTGAACGTTCTCCACAATAGCTAGCTCCAGACGCTCCTCTTCGCTTACCTCCCGAACAATCGCAGGAATCGCATTCAGACCCGCGCGCCGTGCCGCACGCCATCGTCTTTCTCCAACGACTAGCTGATACTTACCCTCGGGGAGCGGCTGAACGATGACCGGCTGAAGCACACCGTGTTCACGGATAGACGCTACCAGATCTTCGATGCTAGCCCTGTCCACATCACGTCGCGGCTGATCCGGGTTCGGCACAATCGAAGCCACTGGGATCTCCGCCACGCCCTGAGACGCACTCTCCACCTCCGAAACCAGCGCAGATAAACCCTTACCCAGTCCTTTCCGCGTCATCCTCCATCACCTCCATCGCAAACTGCCGGTAAGCCTCCGCCCCGCGCGACTTCGGGTCATAGACCACCACTGGCAAGCCAAAACTCGGCGCCTCGCTTAGCCGGACATTGCGCGGAATAACTACAGGCGAAACAATATCCCCAAAATAACCCCGTACTTCGTCCTCCACTTCCTGAGCCAATCGCAACCGAGGGTCCTTCATCGTTAACAGCACATGAGCGATGCGCAACCCCGGATTCAGACGCCGACGCACCAATTCAATCGTGCGCATCAGCTGCGAAATCCCCTCCAAAGCATAATACTCGCACTGAATGGGTACTATCGCCTTTTCACATGCCGTCAAACAGTTTATCGTCAGTAGACCCAAGGACGGGGGACTGTCTACAAAGATATAGTCATACCTGTTTTTCAGCGGCTCCAGAGCGTGTTTCAGCACTTGCTCGCGACTAATGCGGGTCATCAACTCGACCTCTGCCCCTGCAAGGTCTATGGTAGAGGGCACGACGTCCAGCCCCTCTACGGATGAGCGCATCACTACCTCCTCGACAGGCAAATCGTCTACCAGAACGTGGTAAATACTGCTTAGCAACTTGTTCTTTTCAATCCCAACCCCGCTGGTCGCATTGCCTTGTGGGTCTGCATCGACCAGCAGAACCCGCCGCTTTGCCAGGGCAATAGCAGCAGCCACATTGACCGCCGTGGTGGTCTTGCCTACTCCACCCTTTTGATTCACAACCACATATAACGTGCCCATACGTGCATCGTCTCCCCTGCTTTGTGGGCTTCCACATCACCCATGCTAATTCCTTCTCTCATTGACTTTTCTCAAGCCTGTTGCTACACTGAAAACAGTTCGTCAGGAGGTTCAACAGACCCGTGACCGATGAACGCACCCTGTTAGCACGCGTGAGGGACATCCTGTGGAGAAGGCGCAGATATGCGTTGACCTGTTTCGCGCTCGTTGTGCTGGGCACCGCTGCCATCACTTTCACGGCGCGTCCTGTCTATCGGGCGAAGGCGGTGGTGCAGGTCGAACAGCCTTCAGGCTTTGTGCTGCGGACGGACGTCCTGAGTGCAGGTTTTGCTCGCGTGGTGCCTCAAGAGCAGGCGGAACTCCTGGACACCTATTCTTACAAAATGCTTGTAGATTCTGTGGTTACTATATCGCAGCATAACGGCATTATATTATCCCAATACAAAAATACGGAACGCATCAAGTCTCTTTTTGAACATACACTATGCCAGGCTCCAAACGCTGTGGATACCGAGGGATGTATTCTATCGCGTGCCGCTCAAATAGAGGGGCGCAAGCCCGGTGAACCAAAGGAAGAAGATGAACTGGAGCAGGAGCTCAGCGCGCGCCTAGTCGAGGATACCGGTCTCATCGAACTGTTCGCCGAATCCACCTCACCGCGCCGCGCACAGGATGCCGCGAATGCCGCTGCACTGGTCATCGTCTGGCAAAACGAGCACCTGCGCAAGGAGGAAGCGCGAAACACCGTCCGCTTCATCCGCAACCAGCTGGAAGCGCCAGGAGGGGTAAAGGAACAATTAAATCAAGCCGACGAGAAACTGGCATCTTTCAAAAGGAAAAAGCAGTTTCTGGACGCAGGGGAACAGATGCGCGCGCTGATGCTGCAGATGGTAGAGATGAGCAACCGACGTTGGCAGGGCAACCTGCGCCTGACCGACCTGCGTACGCGCCTGGCTGCCACCAGACAGAGGCTGGGGCAGGAACCTTCCACCGTCATTTCACCCACCATCTACGAAAACCCAACGGTGCAGGAAATCAAGAAGCAGCTCGTGGCAGCGGAAGCCGACCTCCTGTCGCTGCAGGCACAGTTCACCGATGAGCACCCTCGCGTGCAGTCCGCCATCGCCCGCGTGGAAGCACTGCGTGAGCGACTCCGGCAAGAAGCGGCGCGCATCGAAAGCGTGCAGCGTTTGCCTAACCCTGTATATCAAGAGTTATACAAAAGCGTTGCCTTGCTCTCTGCCGATATCGTGGGGCAAGAGGCGCAGATGAGCGCGCTGGAACAGACGATGGAGAATATCCGGAAGCAGATGCTGGCAGTGCCAGAACTGGAAAAGCAACTGACCCAGCTGCTGCGTCAACGACAGGCTCTGGAGAAACGTTACCTGTTCCTCGTAGAGCGATTGCAGGAGGCAGAACTCACGCAGGCAGTGAAGCTCGGTAACGCCCGCATCGTGGATCTGGCGCAGCTGCCGGGCAAGCGCGTCAAACCCCGACGAATCATGAACATGCTGATGGGGGCAGTACTCGGTGCGCTGCTGGCACTGGGCTTCTCTCTGTTGCTCGAGCAGCTGGACCGCCGTCTGCCCTCTGCGCAGGCAGCTTCCGAATGGCTGAACGCTCCACTGTTGTCTTCTATTCCCGCGCTGCATGACGGATCCAATTCCCCCGTGCTGACGCAGCCTGTTGCCGTTGAAGCGTTCCGTAACCTGCGCGCCAACATCCGGCTCGCGAGCCTCCCTCGTTCTGTGCGCGTGCTGATGGTCACCTCCGCGTCCGATGGCGAGGGCAAGACCTTCGTCTCCATGCATCTGGCGCAAAGCATGGCGCGCTCCGGCCAGCGTGTCATTCTGGTAGATGCCGACCTGCGCCAGCCGATGCAGCACCGCTTTGAGGACGTGGCACCATCTCCAGGACTCACCGAATGGCTTCTCGGCGAGAAGCCACTGGATGAGTGTGTTCGTGCCACGAGTATGAATAACCTCTGGCTGCTGCCGTCGGGAGGTGTTTCCGCTGGTTCGCCCGAATTGCTGGAGAGTGCCAGACTGCAGGAGGCAATAGAGCAGCTGAGAGACAGATACGATGCGCTTATTCTGGATGCACCACCAGCGGGACTGTTCGCCGACGCGCGAGTGCTGGCTCTGCACTGCGATGCCATCCTGCTGGTCTTTCAGCCGGGCACCACCCTGCGCGACGAAGCTCTGCAAGCGGTAGAAACTCTTCGTGCTGTACCGGAGGCAAGGCTTCTGGGCATTGTTGCCAACAAAGTGCCCATCCCCACCAACAGCCAGCAGTCCCACCATCCTTCAATAAGGAGGCGCAACTCGTGAAAGGACTGATACTGAGCGGCGGCAAAGGAACCCGTCTGCGCCCCATTACCTACACCGGCGCGAAGCAGCTCATCCCCATTGCGAACAAGCCGGTGCTTTTCTACGGCATCGAAGCCATCCGCGACGCGGGTATCACCGACGTGGGCATCATCGTGGGCGACACGCGCGAGGAGATTATGCAGGCGGTGGGTGACGGCAGCCGGTGGGGCATCCACGTGACCTACATCCACCAGCCGGAGCCGCTGGGGCTGGCGCACGCCGTCAAAATCGCGCAGGGATTTCTGGGCGAGGAACCCTTCGTAATGTATCTGGGCGATAACCTCGTCAAAGAGGGTATCACTCCTTTCGTGCGCGAGTTCGAACAGCTGCGCCCGAACGCACAGATTCTGCTGGCGCACGTGCCCAACCCGCAGGATTTCGGCGTGGCGGTGCTGGACGGCGAGCGCGTGGTGCGTCTCATGGAGAAACCCAGACATCCCCCAACTGACCTCGCGCTGGTAGGAGTATACATGTTTGACCACCACATCTTCGAGGCAGTGAACGCCATCCAGCCCTCCGCGCGCGGGGAACTGGAGATTACCGACGCCATCCAGTATCTGATTGACCACGGGTATCAGGTACGCTCGCACATCATCAGCGGCTGGTGGAAAGATACCGGCAACCTCGATGCCATTCTGGAAGCCAATCGCATCCTGCTGGAGGATATCGAACGCGACGTCCGCGCGGAAGTGGACACCCGTTCACGCCTTCACGGGCGGGTGTGTCTGGGAGAAGGTACGCGCGTTATCAACAGCGTGATTCGCGGACCGGTCATCATCGGAACCCATTGTCTGATCGAGAACGCCTATATCGGACCCTTCACCTCCATCGCCGATGGCGTGCAGGTGGTCTCCAGCGAAGTGGAGCACAGTGTGATTCTGGAGGGTTGCCGCATCCTGAACATCGGCTCGCGCATGGAGGACAGCCTGCTGGGGCGCAATGTGACCGTCTGCCGCGATGAGGGCAAACCGCGCGCCGTGCGGCTGATGCTGGGAGATAACAGTCAGGTTAATCTGCTGTGAAAAACTGGTGGTATACCACCCGGTGGCTGCTCGGTTCGCAGTTCGCAGCCCGCGCGCTGGGACTGCTGAACAACGTGCTGCTGGCGAGATTGCTGGCGCCCGTCTCCTACGGTGACTTCACGCAGGCGATGGCGATTGCCGGTTCGCTGGCTCCTCTTGCCGATACGGGTATCTCCGCCATTATCACGCGCCATATTGCACGCCGTCCCCGCTCATCGACGGTTTTGGGTGCGGCTATCGGATTGCGGATAGGGCAGAGCCTTCTGCTCTGGGGTATCATGGTGCTGGGTTCGTGGTGGATACACGGCGCGTCTCGTCTCAGCCTGGCGCTGATGCTGGCAGGTGCTTACTGGGCGCTGGCGTGCATCCAGCAACTGCTGGCAGGAGTGGCTCGAGCGCGGCTACAGGCGCAAATCGAGACGCGAGCCGTCGCTCTGGAAAGGGTTAGCACCGTATTGCTGGCGGCGGCTGGCGCGCTGTGGTTTGGCTTAACAGGTGCGCTGGCTGGAGTGCTGGGGGGCGGCATCTTCGCGCTAATCACTTACCTGCGTTGTCTGCCCCTTCCTCGGGCGCGGTTGCGCTGGGGCATCTGGAAAAGACTGGTTGCACTGGGCGCGCCGCTGGCAATAGCCGATGTATGTCATGGGTTCATCATGCGGGTGGACATCCTGGCTGTCGGGATGCGCTATGGCTCACAGAGCGCAGGCTGGTATGGCAGTGCCAGCGTGCTGTTGTGGGCAGGTAACCTCGTCGCTGGCTCGATGGCGCTGGCGCTGGTTCCTGCTGCCGCCGCGCAACGCGGTGAAGATGCCGGCCTGGGGCTGAGAGTTCTTGGCTGGATGCTGGCTACGGCGATGGCTTTGGCAACCGCGCTTGGTGTCGGGGCGTCGCTGTGGATACCTCTGCTGTACGGCGAGGCTTATGAACCTGCCGTGCCGGTGCTGCGTGTGCTGGCGTGGTGCCTGTTGCCTGCCTCGGTAGTGGCTTGGGGCAACGCTGTGCTGCTGGTGCGTCACCGAACAGCGTGGGTGGGGGCAGTGGCGATAGCGGGCACACTCTGCATGTTCGCATGTCTGTGGTGGTGGGTGCCGCGCTATGGGTTGCTGGGGGCTGGCACCGCGCAACTGGCGACTCAGTGCATCATGGCTTCCTCGCTGATGCTTCTCGTTTCGCAGGAGAAACGGCAATCCGGGTGAAACTTCACACGGGCAGAACGGTCATAAAAAGAGGGTTCCAGACACTCATTCAGGGAGGACGGTGTGATCGCTTTTTTGCGTCGTCGGTGGAAACTGTTCCTGTTCGGCTGTTTGCCGGTATTGATTCTACTGGGAGGTGCCGGCTGGTGGGGCTATCGCTGGCTGAATAAACCGAAACCTCCGCCGCGTCTGGTGGAGGTCAGCCGGGGTGATGTCGAGATTATCGTGGCGGAGTCGGGTGTGCTGGAACCGCTGCGCAAGGTAGAGGTCAAAAGCAAAATCGCAGGGCGTATCCTCAGCCTGGACGTGGAGGCAGGGGACGTAGTGCGCGAGGGGCAGCTCATCGCCCGCATCGACCCCGTAGAGGTGGAAGCCAGCCTGCGCCAAACGGAGGCACAGCTGCGTGCGGCGCTCGCCCGATTGGAACAGGCAAAGCTGTTGAGCGGGTACCAGCCTGTGGACACCGCCGCACAGACCGAACAGGCGCGAAACGCCGTGCGCACCGCCGAGATACGCTATGAGCAGGCGTTGCGTGACGCGCAGACCCAGCCTGAGGTCACCCAGGCAGCGCTGGAGCAGGCGGAAGCCAGCTATCAGGCAGCTTTGGACAACCTGAACTTGCTGTTGAAAGTGACTCATCCCCAGCTGCGCACCGACGCACAGTCGGCGGTCAATGAGGCGCGGGCGCAGCGCGACGACGCCAAACGCCAGCTGGAGCGGCAACGGCAGCTGCTGGCAAAGGGCTTCGTATCGCAGCGCGAGGTCGACCTGGCGACCACCCAGCTCACCGCAGCGGAGGCGCGCCTGCAGCAGGCAGAACAGCGACTGCAAACGCTGGAGGAGCAGTTACGCCTGCAAAGGGCGGACGCCGAGGCGCGGGTGAAGCAGGCGAAGGCGGCGCTGGAACAGGCACGTGCGCAGGCAAAACGCGACGAACTGCGCCAAAAAGAGGTAGAGGCTGCCCGCGCTGCTCTGGAAGACGCCCGAACGAGGCTGAAGCTGGCAGAGGCAAACCGTGTGCAGTTGCCCATGCGCCAGAAAGAGGTGCAGCAGGCGCAGGCGACGGTGGAACAACTGCAGAGCGCGCTGAAGGAAGCGCGTACCCGTCTGGCGGACACCATTATCCGTGCCCCGATGAGCGGCGTGGTCACCCAGCGCTACATCGAATCGGGCGAGCTGGTTACTTCCGGCGTGGCGACCTTCTCCACCGGAATGCCGCTGGTGCAGATTGCCGACCTGTCGCGGATGCGCATCAAACTGCAGGTCAACGAGGTGGACATCGGCAAGGTGAAGGTGGGGCAGAAGGTGGAGATTCGGCTCGATGCCCTGCGTGATGAGGTGTTCGAAGGCAGGGTGCGCAAAGTCGCACCCGCTTCGGCAGCGCCGCAGCAGGGCGCGCCGGGCGGGGCGGTCATCAAGTTTCCCGTGGAGGTGGAGATCGAGCGACCCGACCCGCGCATGAAGCCCGGCATGAGCGCAAAATGCCGCATCATTGTGGAGCGCCGCGAGAACGTGGTGCGCCTGCCCAAAGAGGCACTGCAGTTTGTGGACGCCACTACCGCAAAAGTGAACGTGGTGCACCGCGAGATGGTCAACGGCAAGCCAGTAGACAAAAACGAGACGCGCACGGTGAAGGTGGGCTTGCGTGGAGACGCCTTTGTGGAGATACTGGAAGGGCTGAAGGAGGGCGAGAAGGTGCGTCCGCAGCCGTTCACCGGTCCTAAGCGCCAGCAGTTTGAGTTTAATGTCGGCGGCTCTGACGGGGGTGAGCGCACAGAATGAGTCTGATAGACTCCTTCCTGACCGCGCTGGCAAACCTGCGCCGGCACAAGCTGCGCTCGTTGCTGACCATGCTGGGCGTCATCATCGGCGTGGCAGCGGTGATTCTGATGGTCGCGCTGGTGGAAGGGGCGCGCTCACGCGTGGTGGAAGAGTTCCGCCAGCTCGGTTCGAGTCTGATTATCGTGGTGTACGACCCCTCCCTGCGCCAGCGCGGCGAGACGCCGGGTAGCATCGAAGGGCTGCGCATGGAAGACGCGCAGGCGATTCTGCAGGAGTGCTCCAGCGTGAAGATGGTCAGCGCAGAGTTTACCGTCGGCAACCAGAAGATACGCTACGGTGCAGAAGAGATGGACGCCACCGTCGACGGCTGTCAACCCGAATACCTGTACTTGCGCAACCTTCAGATGGAACGCGGACGATTTATCACCCCAGAGGACATGGACACGTGGGCGAAGGTGTGCGTGCTGGGCAACGAGGTGCAAAAGCGGCTCTTCGGTGACCGCGACCCGATTGGTGAGACGGTGGAAATCGCGGGCGTCTCGGCAACGGTAGTAGGCGTGGTCGCACCCAAGGGCAGAACCTTCGGCGAGGACTGGGACAAGCGGGTGTTCGTGCCGATTACCACCTTGCAGAAGCGGTTCGCTGGGACAGACCTCGTGTCAGTCATCTTTGCGCAGCCCCGTCATCCAGAACGCACCACCGAGGCGATGGACGAAATCTGGCAGCTGCTGATGCGCCGGCATGATAACCAGCCCTACTTCCGGGTGGACAGTCAGGAACGGCTGCTGTCCTCCATCGGGCGTGTATTGAGCATTTTTGGCCTGGTCGTGGGGGCGATTGCAGGGTTATCGCTGCTGGTGGGCGGCATCGGCATCATGAACATCATGCTGGTGACGGTAGCGGAACGCACGCGCGAAATCGGCATCCGCAAGGCAGTGGGCGCACGCAACCGCGATATTCTTCTGCAGTTCCTCATCGAATCGATGACCCTTTCGGGCGTCGGGGGCATCATCGGCATTTTGTTGGGCTGGGGAGCCAGCGTTCTGGTCGGATGGGTGACCCAGCAGGCGAAGCTGTTCGGCGGCGAAGGCTTAACCACGCACCTGCCCCTCTGGGCGGCGACGGCGGGCTTCTTCTTCTCAGCAGTGGTGGGCATCTTCTTCGGCATCTACCCCGCCTGGCGCGCCTCCCGCCTGAACCCCATTGAAGCCCTCCGCTTCGAGTAGTTCTCTCCAATGAACCACCAAGTCACGCAGGACACCAAGAACACGAAAGCGGGTCTTGCTTTTTTTTTCGATGTGTTATGATGAACTCAGAAAAGCGGGTAACGTCACAGTCCACGTATCGGAAAGGAGGCTTGGGCAAAGGATGAAACGCTTGCTGACAGTAACCCTGCTAATAGCTCTGGCGTCTAACCTGCAGAGTATGCTATGTTGTGGAGTGAGGGCTTGCTGTTGGTGTGGACAGGCTCATGGCCTCTGCCAGTAGGGGTGATGCCCTACAGCACCGTCAACACTCCTTCGGAGGTGTTCGTGGTGTTGGATGCTCCGAAAGCCCCGATGAGCCCCGCGTGGGTGAGTGTGCTGCGCCTTAGCTGCAGTTGGGCGAGTGGAGCAACAGATGATTCCACCGCCGCCCGTAAGGTGACCAATGCCCTGCATCTGTGGGGCGACTACAACGGCGGTGTTCCGGCCTTTACCAACAGTGTCACCGATGCATCTGAAAACTTCTACTTGAGGAGGTGTGTCGAGAGCTTTGTCACCAGCGGAGTGGTAGGACAATGTAGCGATTTTGCTGATTTGCTATTGTGTTTGCAGACATCTCTCGGTTTGAATAGGCGAGCAGTTCAGCGTACTCATCCTCTCGACAGTGCTGCCCGTGAATCGCAATTGCCTAACGGTAACACAGGGCTGCTACTAGGGTTCCAAACTCATGTCATCGACGCCGCTCGATATGGAGCCTCACAATATGATGGTAGTCCCACGTGGAGTTATCACCAATTTTGCACTGACAGTCGAGACCAAGTGGTCTGGGATGCTTGTTTGCAATTTCGTCTGTCACACCGTGTTGCCGTCAATGCCATGCCGAGAGAGCCTGACTACCGTGACCATCTTGTCAAAACCTACTACTTTTTAGACCAACTAAATGGTCTCATTGTAAGTATAGACGACCCTGCCTCCTTTTGGCGTCCTACTCCTACAGGAGGCTTTATACCGAATGCAACAGCAAACTAAATGTTTACCATCTGCAGAAGGAGGGAAAATCATGATACGGAGACCTTTTGCGCTGTTCGCGCTGTCCATTTTCGTGCTGTCCACTATTGCACAGGCCCAGCACGGATTAAGCACCACGTCGCCGACAGGACAGACCGTCATAGATGGCGTGAAGATTTGGAACAGAGGAGGAATCTCGTTGGGTCACACGCCCGCCGATTTGCTAGCGCTGTTACCAGATGCACAGGAAATACCCGGCTACACGGTGGTCGCACGCGAGTATCGCGGACAGGAAGACCCTGGCACGTTCGCCTGGGCGGCGCCGTTTGGACACACTTGGATAGTCCTGAATCAAGGAAAGACTACTATGTGGTCTAACACTCATGACACATTGCACTGTAAAATAGAGCGTATATGGTTTCCTTTGGAACGAGCGCAGGCATACCTTTCAAGAGAGATTCCTACCTATGCTGACCTGACTCGGTCTGGCAAAATACATGCTCAAATCGCTGTTTACATTCAACCTATTCAGGAAACCTTTGAAAGCGTTCAGCGCCAGTCTAGCGCCATTCTCCAGCGCGGAACGCCGTCAGGAAAGCCGCTCGGAGACGAAGCATGGTACATTCGGACACCACAGGGAGGTGGTAATCTATGCTTTTTATACGACAAAGCACAGGTTGATGTATCAGCCGAGAACCTGGCTACAGCCGAAGCGGTTGCTCAATGCATTCTGTACCGTCTGATAGTGCATCCTAAGCGGGTAGTCACCCAGCCACCGTTGCCCAGCGTGCTGGTGGAAGGCAAGCCATTCACCCCCAGAGGGATTGCCTCGCTCAACGGGGTCGTGGTCGTGCCTGTGAGCGCACTCGCACCGTTTGGGGTAACGGCAGAAACCTTACGCACGCCAGAGTTGTGGACGATAACCCTACGCAGGGGCAGTCTCTGGTTCCGCTTACAAGCCTTCCGTTGGGAAGCGGACTCGTCTGTTGGCAGAGTAAAGCTACTGCGAGCAGCATTTCCATACGATGGCGACCTGGTGGTTCCGCTGCGGCAGGTGGCAGAGGCGTTGGGCTTGACGGTGCAGGCGCAGTAATCACCACGTGGGCTGACTGTGCAACGCTTTGAGTGCAAGCCGCGCCAGCCCCTCGGCGGGCGAGGCATTGGGGACAACAATCTTTGCCTTCGGATACTCTGCCAGAAACTTCTGGCGCAGGGGGGCGATGACCCACTCGCCCGCCCGGAAGACGCCGCCCCCCAGCACTACGGGGAAGGTCTCGTCGGGCGTGAACAGCTTCCGCGCCACCACCAGCACGTCGTTGCCCAGCGTCTCCCCCGCCTCGCGCAGGATGCGCTGCGCCACCCGGTCGCCGGCGTCCGCCGCTTTGCTCACCCGCACCGCAAACCCCGCCAGCACGTGGCGCGGAAGCCCCTCCTGATACACCCGCTGCATGATCTCCCACAGGTGCTGCAGCCCGAAGTAGTCCATCATCTCTTCCCGGAGCAGCGTCGGCTCACCACGCCCATCCGCCGCGCGTGCCACTGCACGCAATGCCTGAAGCGCGATGTCGGTGGCGCTGCCCTCATCGCCCAGCAACATGCCCCAGCCGCCGACCGAAACGTGCCGTTCCGCACCACGCCACCCCACGGTGCTGGAGCCCGTGCCCGCCACCACGCCGATGCCGTACGGCTCCAATACCCCGCCCGCTGCCAGCACCGCGCGATGCTCCGCCTCGTGGTGCCACTGCGCGTTGGGAAACGCCAGCTGGATCTCCGCACGGATAGAAGACAGGTCGGGGATGAAGGTCGAATACAGCCACAAGACCTGCTGCGCGTCGACCGCCGCCGCCAGCTGCGCGCAGACCGCCGCCACCGACCGCTCGCACTCCTCCACCGGCACGAAGTTGAGGTTGGTACTGCCACTCCGCCCGTGCGCCACCACCTCGCCCGCCTCGTTCATCACCACCCCTTCGGTCTTGGTGCCGCCGCCGTCAATGCCCACTACCAGCATCAGTACACCTCTGCCTGTGGCAGATATGCGCTCCACGGGGAAAGCACCTTCCCGTCGGAATCGCGCTGCACCACGATGACGCTGGCGGGTACCTCCCCCACGTGTCCATCGGCAAACAGCATGTTAATCGTGTTGCCGTGTCGGGTGCGCAAATCGCGATAATCATCCCATTTGCCGCTGCGCGAAAACACCGCCAGCCGCTGTACATAACGTGCCCCTTTATCGCTGCGGTTGTCGGGCGTGTCGAAGCCGAGGAACAACGCCTGCTGCTCCGCTGGAATGTCGGGCAGGGGATGGGTGTTCATCCCCTTGGGGTCGCTGTCGGCAATGACCGCCAGCTGTGAACCACTCGCAGGTAGCCTGCTGGGGCGCACCCCCGACGCGGGCAAAAAGAAGCCGTAGGAAACATGCCTTTTTGCGTCCGAGTCGGGGTCGATGTACGGAGGTTCCTGCTTGGCGGGGTCTGCCGGACAGTAGAAGCGTTTGGCATCCAGATACCCGCCAATCAGCATGGGCCACGTAACCAGTTTGTTATCCCGTTGTTTGTCTGTGTAGTAAGCGAGGGGAAGGGTCTCGTCCCAGTCCAGCATGTAGGTGCGCAACGCGCTGGACAGCTCGCGCATGTTGCTCAGGCAGCTGGCGTTAAGCGACCGCCGACGCAGGTCCAGGTAGCCCGGCACCAGTATCGACAACACCACCAGCGCAATGCCCACTACCCACAACCGTTCCTTGAAAGTCGGTCCCTGCTTCTGCTGTTCCTCGTCCAATGCAAACCTCCTTGTGCCTCCATCGGGCGAGCGCCACAGCGCGGACACAGGCTGCGCCCACAGACCTTCTCCAAAGGGAACCGTCTGCTCGCCCCAGTATAATACGATACCACGCCGCAGCCCGTTGCCGACCAGCGACCGTAGCGTGCGAAGCCCCCTGAAATGGCTGGCGGCTACTGTTCGCACCTATCATGCGTGATGATACATCACTGCGTGGTGGAATTTCCACCACCCTGTTATTCTCTCGCGGTCTGCAGGAAAATTGCCAAAATTGGAGAATCGGATATCAACACCAAAGGAGGAGGTGTACGCCAAAGATGAGGAAAGGGCTGTGGCTTTTGCTACTGCTTCCGCTGCTGGCAGGCTGCGGCGCAGGGCTAAAGGAGACAGGGCGGCTGCCCATACTGAACCCGCTCGGGATCGACTTCGGTGGACAGCGCAGCGCCCAGATTAACATGCGGCTACAGGCAAACGGGGGACAAGCCACAGGGTCGTGGCGCAACGTAGGCGAATTCACCGACAACGCCACCGAGGTCACTGTCAGCAACGTGCGAGGGTTCGTCCTGTATCAACCAATCCTGTCGGCAAAGATCGAGCCGCCGAGCGACTCCCTGCCTGCAAGAATCGAGGTAAAGAGTGTGCAAATCACTATCCTGGTGACGGACCTCCAAACGGGACAAAGGGTGCAATTAGAGTTAGATCAGCCCCAAAACCTGCTTTTAACGACGGCTGGTGGCAACTCCAATGAGTATGTGGTCCCAGACGGCGCCGGGCTACGCGCCACTTATGAGGCAACTCGTCCAGATGACGTTGCTAAACTGCAGAGGCTCGTGGAGATTGTCACTAAAGGCGGACAGAACAACGTGGATGCGCAAATCGAGCTTTCGCTGCAGGTGGCTGTCGGGCAGTCAGCTGATCTTAACGGAAGAACGCTGACTCTCGAGGTCAGTCGGGGTACTGGCACGCTACTCTTTTAAGGAGGACAGACCATGAACTGGCGATTCTGGATAACCGTCGTTTCGGCTTTATCGCTATCAGCGAGTGCTACAGCGGACGAAGTATCGATTTTCGGCTCACCGACACGGGGCATGGCAGGAGCTGGCATCGCTCTGATGCGCAGTCCAACGGAGCAGATGTACCTCAACCCGGCGGCGGTGGCTTACGTGCGTGGGGTGCAGTTCGGTGTCAACAACATCAGCATTGACACCGAAGGGGCGACCATCCGACAGATACGAGAAACCGTGGAGATCGGTCAGAGGGGTGTGGTCGACCTGAACGACGCAGCCCGTATCATCAGCACCTTTGGCGACAAGGAGAAGGTGCAGGCAGTAGCCAGCGCCGACCTTGGTCTCGTGTTCAATGGTTTCGCGATCACTGTGGGTGCTGTGGGTGACTTTCGCCTATTTCCCAATGCGCAGTTGCAGCGATGGGCACGCGGTCAGAGCGACGACCTGACCAATGCCCGGGGCGATATCTACGGACTGGTCGCCTTCAGCTTGCCCGACATCACCTTTGGGGCGCGCCTCTCGGCGGGAAGCGAGCAGAGCGAGCTCGCCATCGGGGCACGTTTGCGCGTGCTGCGCGTCTTCTATACCCACTACCTTGCCGACGAGAACAACCTGTCCTCCGGCAACGCGGGCCGGCGTGCCTCCGAACTGGTTAATGCGGACTATCTGGATAAGCGCGGTACGGGCGTGGATGTGGGCATCATCTGGAAGCCCAACAAAGAGCTACCGCTCACCTATGCGGTAGTGGTTGAGAACCTCATCGAGCCAAACATCGAGTTCCCTTACACCGCGCCGAACAGCCCGCAAGGAGCAGGCGCTTCACAGACCCCCATCAAGCCACTCAAGCGTGCGCTCCACGCGGGCGTCGCCCTGGAGGACCCGCTGGGCATTACTTACGTGGCGGACTGGGTGGATATCACCAACAGCCTTGGTAAAGGCGAACTGCGGTTCGGGGCAGAGCGTCGGTTTGGCGGTGGACTAGCCATTCGGGCAGGCTACGGCAGCAAGAGCGGCTGGGCTATCGGCGGAGAAGTCTTCGGCATCAACATCGCCTTCGCGCAGAAGTTCCCCATGCAGGTGTCCCGTTCCTTCAAGTTCTGATGTCTGCGCGTTCAGCCAGGCCAGCGATACGGGGCTGACCTGCTGGTCAGCCCCTGCTCCGCAGATTCTTAAGTCAACACAGTTTCCGGCTTTTGAGACGCGAGGAAGCGCGACTGCGAGTCGGTGCCCGGTCCCGCGTCTGCTTCTGGGTCTATGCCGCGCAACATCAGTCCCTGACCTCGCGAAAGATGCGTCAGCACGGTCGGGTGGTCGGTGGGGTCGCGCATCTGGATAAGCAGGGTCGTGCGCGCCTCCTGGGTCGTGTTGACGCCGGAGCCATGAATGGTTAGGTAACTGAACACTATCACGTCGCCCGCCTCTGCTGGCACGGGAACCGCCTTATCCAGCGGATACTGTGTCACCGGCAGATGCCAGCCACCCTGTGGGTCATGCTCCAGTGGCCCCAGCTTGTGGCTGCCCGGCACGACGCAAACGCACCCCTTCTCGATGGGCGCGTCGTCGAAATGCACAATGGCTGCCAGCATGGTGTGTTTTTCGTGGGGGAAGTAGGGATAGTCCTGGTGCATGGGGAAGGGCGCGCCTTTCTCCGGCGGTTTGATGAAGATCTTGGTGTGGTGCAGCTGAATGTTCTCGCCAATGAGGTCGGCGATGCGGTCGGTCAAACGCGGGTCGAGCATCAGCCGAGAAAACGCTGCGCTGTGGTACTGCGCGTTATGGCAGTGCAACAGCTGGGTGGGGAGACTGGTAACTTCGCGCGCGCTGCCCCATGCGGCGTTGATGCCGTTCTCTGAGTACACCTGCGCCAGCCGATGGATGAGCGCGTGCGCCTCGTCACGCAGATACTGCGCCTCCTCGCGAGTGAATACCGATTTCAGTAACAGGTAGCCGTTTTCGCGGTAGAACTGCACCTGTTCGGGTATGAGCGAGTACAGCTTCTTGCCGGTCAACATGACAAACCCCCTCGACGTGTTTTTTAGTTTGGATAAATTGTAACACGCTTACCTGAGGGAGGCAAGCTGCCCCGCGGATGACGCAACACCCCGAACACATCATACACGTTGTTGCTCACCACCCCCGCCGAGTGGTTGGTAATCACCTGCGCCGTGCCCAAAGGGTCAAAGTGGTGCCACTCGTTGTTCCGACGCACCAGCGAGATGCCCTGCAGATACAGCGCACTCACCGTCCAGCTGCCACCCTCCAGAGGCTTCTGCTGCTCCACCAACTCACCCGCGCCTCACGCTACCCCACAGGGATACCGCGTCCATACCCCGTTCAGGTAGTCCTTCCGCCAGCGACGACCGCCGTCAAAGCCGTAGCCATACTCATACGCCAGCGGCACGTTTCCCCCGCCGTAGTCCCGACGAATCCGAACCAGCCTGCCCTCCTCGTCATACTCCAGCCGCCGCGTGTAGCCCGGCCCCGGAAAACTCGCCAGCGTGCCGTCGGTGTTCCACACGTAGTTCTCCGTCGTGTTGGTTGCCGCGTCCACCACCTGTATCAGCCTGCCTGCGCCGTCATACGTATACGTGCCACGATGCGGCAGATGGTGAAGGTTTTGAAAGTCTTCAGGAACTTACGGTACGGCTGGTTCTGGTGCGGCGGCGCGGTGCGGGCTGGGGGCGCGTATCCGGCTCATAGGGGATAGGCACATAGTCCACGCCGGATTTACGCTGCACGGGCTGTGGATACAGCGCCATCAGACGGTGAACCTCTTCGGGAAAGTCGGTGCTAACCGGCAGTCCCATCGCCTTCGCTTCTTCCGCACAAATGGGATAGTCGTGTGTCCAGGTGCCCTCGCTGAGCAGTGCAGCCAACTCTTTCGCTTTGTCGGGTGGTAATTTGGCGGAGAGTATCTCCTCCAGCAGGCGACGCACCTGCCAGATGGCTTTCCGCGCCACGTCTGCGAGTATCAGCGTGCGGTCTTCCACACGCTCCGGGCGTTTCATCTCCACCGCGCGCAGGATGGAGGCGGCGGGGTAATCTCCGAGCTGCGGGTCGACGGGTCCCAGCACCGCGTGCGGGTCCATGACAATCTCGTCCGCAGCGAGGGCAATCAGCGTGCCACCCGACATCGCATAATGAGGCACGAACACGGTCACTTTTGCCGGGTGGTTGCACAGGGCGCGCGCAATCTGCTCGCTTGCCAGCACCAGTCCGCCAGGGGTGTGCAGGATGAGGTCAATAGGGCGGTCCGGGGGTGTCATGCGCACCACACGCAGCAGGTCCTCGGCGTCTTCGATATTGATGTAGCGGAACACCGGGATGCCAAACAGCGCCAGCGCTTCCTGCCGATGGATCATCGCAATCACGCGGGAGCCGCGCGTCCTTTCGAAAGCCGCAATCGCCTGCAGACGCGCTGCCTCCAGCATCCGCTGCTTGATAATGGGCGCCAGAAAGGAGTAAATCAGAAAAAACCAGAATATCTGGTTCACCACTGCCGCGAAAAAGCCTTCCATCTCGTGCACATCCTGTGCGTGTACTATTCGCTTCATCTGAAGAAGAAGCCTGCTTGTTGACAGAATCATGGCAATGCGCGTATACTTTTGGAAATGCCAGAGGAGGACACGTTTTGTGGAGCACCCGGTGTTCGGCGCAATGGCACAGGCGGCAGAGGGAATAGAGAAGAATCGCAAGGGAGAGGCGATTCTGGAGTTCCTTCTGCCCACCGGTTCTCCTGCCGCAGGCGTTCCGGTGCGGGTAACTCAGCGCAGCCACGATTTTCTGTTCGGAGTGCCTTTGCGACCGCGCCACTATCGGCATGAGCGCACCCTGCAGTATGTGAAGGGTGTGTTCAACTTTGTGGAGCTGCTCGAGTTCAACTGGGGGCAATATGAACCGGATGAGGGCAAGCCGCTGGTAGAGGAGCGACGCCGATTTATCCACGAGTGGTGCATTCCCAACGGCATCCGCCGCTTTTACGGGCACATGCTGGTGTGGACACGGCAGTACGGCGAATACCCGAAGACAGCCCTCCCCCTGTGGCTTTTCCGCTACACGCCGTCGCGCCAGTACGAGCTGTTGAAAGCACGGGTACAGCGTGAGGTACGGGACTACCGCGATGTGGACATGATATGGGATGTGGTGAACGAGCCGGTGCACTGCCGTGCGTGGGGCAACTGGAACAAACCCAACCGCTATGATGACGAGCCTCTCGACGTGGTAGACCGCTATGTCGCCGACGCACTGCGCTGGGCGCACGAAGCGAACCCGAACGCCCCTCTGCTGGTGAACGAATACGACCTTTTTGTGGACAAGAAGATGCAGGATATGCACAGAAAGAGTTCTATGAGAAGCATCAACGCTGGGCGAATGACCTGCGGGAGCTGGGATGGACTCCTCGAAACCTGCCCGGTTGTGAACCGATTGCACTGACACTCACATCGGAAGGCTATCTCGCCACGATGCGCTGTCAAACTCGGGATGGCAAACGGTATGTGGTGCATATCCAGCACGATTCCAGAACATGGGTGGAGTAGCCGATGCAGCCAGTGTGGGCGATTTGGTACTATTTAGGTGACTACCGCAACGAGGTGTGCCAATGACAGAACGGGTGTTTAACTTTTCGCCGGGTCCGGCGACACTGCCGCTACCGGTATTGCAGGAGGTGCAGCAGAATCTGCTGGCGCTGCCCGGAGTGGGCGCGTCGGTGCTGGAAATCAGTCACCGCAGCAAAACCTTTGAGGAGATGATTGCGCAGGCAGAAGCGAACATCCGTGCCCTGCTGAGCCTGCCGGAAGAGTATCACGTGCTCTTCCTGCAGGGTGGAGCCAGCCTGCAGTTTTCGCAGGTTCCCATGAGCTTTCTGCGTGGCACTGGTCGCTCCGCCGATTATATCGTGACGGGTTCGTGGGCGAAACGTGCGCTGGCAGAGGCGCAGCGCGAAGGAGCGGTGCGAATCGTCTGGGATGGCAAAGCAGACAATTACAGCCGCGTGCCCAAGCACGGCGAATACGAGATAGACCCCAGCGCCGCTTATGTGCATTTCACCTCCAACGAGACGATACAAGGCATTCAGTTTCCCGCCGAGCCCGAGGTGGGAGATGTGCCACTGGTGTGCGATGCCTCGTCGGACTTTCTCTCGCGCCCGATAGACGTCAAACGCTATGGGCTGATATACGCGGGGGCGCAGAAGAACGTGGGACCGGCGGGGGTAACCATTGTCATCATCCGGCAGGATATGCTGGAACAGGTGCCTGACGACCTGCCCACCATGCTGAACTACACGGTGCACGTGGAACACCGCTCGCTATACAACACGCCACCGGTGTTTGCCGTGTATGTGGTGATGCTGGTGACACGCTGGCTACTGGAGAACATCGGCGGGCTGGAGCAGATGCACGCCATCAACCAGCAGAAGGCACAACTGCTTTACGAGGCGATAGACCGCAGCGAGGGCTTTTATCGCGGTCACGCGCAGCCCGACAGTCGCTCGCTGATGAACGCCACCTGGCGATTGCCCAGCGAAGAGCTAGAGGTGCAATTTGTGAAAGAGGCAAAGGAGGCAGGCTTGCACGAGCTGAAGGGGCATCGCTCGGTGGGCGGCATCCGCGCCAGTATGTACAACGCGATGCCCATCGAGGGCGTGCGCACACTGGTGGAGTTTATGGAACATTTTCGCCAAAAGCACGCCTGAACAACATCCTGCTCCTCGAGGGGATGAGCTGCTGTCACGGCAAGGGGTTTTCAGCAGCAGAGATTTTCCCGTCTGCTGTCGGGCATCAGGTTCATTATGTCAGGTAAATCCGTCAGGTGCATGGTCTGCCTGAGGGTGTTCGAAGACAGCAGGCAGGATGTCAACCACGCACTAGTCCGACCCAATCGACGAGGTGCAACTGGACGTTGTTTTCACCGCACCGGATGGCAGCGAGCAGAGAGTGCCTGCGTTCTGGGCAGGTGAGCAGGAAGGGCAGGTGCGCTTTGCACCCTCGCAGGCGGGAGAGTACCGCTGGCTCACGGTGTGGTCGGATACCAGCAACCGTGGGTGGCGCACTAATCTGCATCCCTAATGGGTGAGCTGCACTGGAACGAACAGAACTACTTCCTGCCCTCTACCGCGGGCATTCTAGGTGAGTTGCGAGTTATCGTCGTTCCTGAATATCAGTGGCGGGTCACGGTCAAATCGCTGGAGCGTGGCATGTCTTACCGCGCCTTCCTGTTCGACCCCGCAACGGGGCAGGAGATGTCGCTTGGCGAAGCGCGAGGCGACGAGCAGGGCGACTGGACGACACCCGTCTTGCCGAAGTTTCAGGACTGGCTGCTGGTGCTGGAAAGCAGACAGCGATAGAAACCTGTATTTGGATGTCAACCTGCCTGCACCACCGCCTTCAGTGCCTGTACCGCCTGTTTGGCGCTGTCAGAAGCCTTCGGGTCATCCAGCAGGGCGCGGGCGATGTCGCCGCCGCTGGACCAGGTGGTACACAGGTGACCAATCATCTTGTCCGTGGCGGTCTTGCGGGCATAGTCGCGTAGAGCCAGCGCCGCCTGCACGTTGCGCCAGCTGGAGGGCAGCACACGAAAGCCCTTCTGCTGGAAGAAAGGCACTGAGGGATACTCATCGCGCAGCTCGTAGTGCCAGTCGCAGATGATGATGTCTTTGGGAATCATGTCCACGGCGGGCGCGGTGCCGTTCTGACTCGCCTCCCACTTGCCGTACTTCATCACCGAGTCGTCCAGTAGTCGGTCACCCCACATCAGCATGGTTAGTTTGCGCTTCTTGACGAGATGCTGGTAATAATCGTTCACCGCTTTGGCGAACAGGTCGGCGGGGTTCTTGCCGCGACAGCGCGGACACTGGTCGCTGGCGATCAGGAACACCTCGTCCATGCCCACGTGGAAAGCATCGGCTTCGAACGCCTCGATGAGTTCGTCCATCAACGCGAAGACCACCTCGTTCACCTTCGGGTGCAGCGGACACCAGCTGCGGCAGTAGATGTCAGGGTTATCCAGTGGGATTTGGGGAGTTTCGTCGAACTCAGGGTATTTTACCAGCAGGGGGAAGGTGGTCTTTCCCCACGACTGATGCCCCAGACAGTTGAACTGCGGGATGAGACGGATACGGTGCTTGCGGCATGTCGCCAGAATGTCGCGGATGTTGCCCTTGCTGAGCGCGCCGTTCATCCGCAGTTCAGGATGAGAGCGGTACTCGTAGCTGTAGTTGACCTCCAAAATCAGTACGTTGATGCCCAGAGGAGCAAGGGTTTTCTCGATAGCGGTGTTGAGCACCGGTACATCCTCCGGGCTGGGTGCCATGATGTGCACGCCCTGCCATTTTGCGTTTCTCGGGGCTGTCATGGATATCACTCCTCAACGATTTCACCACACAATTCGCGATGGGGGACGACTTTCCTATCAGCAGTCCAGCAGGAAAGCAGTGTGGCAGTGCCGAACCGAACGCAAAAACGCGGGAAAGGAGCATTCTATGCCGAAGATCACTATCATCGGCGCGGGGAGCGTCGTGTTCACCAAGAACCTGCTGGGCGACATCCTGAGCTTCCCCGAGCTGGCGGAGTCGCACATTGCGCTGATGGATATCGACCCCGACCGTCTGCACACGGCAAAGCGCGTGGCAGAGAAGGTGGCGAAGGCGGTCAACGCCCACCCCACCATCACGGCCACACTGGATCGGCGCGAGGCGCTGGACGGCGCGGATTACGTTATCAACACCATTCAGGTCGGCGGCTACAAACCGTCTACCGTGATTGACTTCGAGATACCCAAGAAGTACGGCTTGCGCCAGACGATTGCCGACACGCTGGGCGTGGGAGGCATCATGCGCGCGCTGCGTACCATCCCTGTGCTGCTGAGCATCGCGCGGGACATGGAGGAGTTGTGTCCCCACGCGCTGTTCATCAACTACACCAACCCGATGGCGATGAACGTCTGGGCGTGGTATCGCGCGTCGAAGGTCAAGGTGGTAGGGCTGTGCCACAGCGTGCAGGGCACGGCGTGGTCGCTGGCGGTGGAAGACCTCAAAATCCCCCTGGAGGAGGTCAACTACGTGTGTGCAGGCATCAACCACCATGCCTTCTACCTGAGTTTCGAGCGCAACGGCGAGGACCTGTATCCCGCGCTGCGGCAGATATACGTCGAGGGGCGTGTGCCGCACTACAACCGCGTGCGCTACGAGATGATGATGCGGCTGGGCTACTTTGTCACTGAGTCCAGCGAACACTATGCGGAGTATGTGCCCTACTTCATCCGCCGTGACCGTCCTGACCTGATCGATCGGTTCAACATCCCGCTGGACGAGTACATCCGTCGGTGTGAGGAGGTCATCGCCCGCTGGGAGCGGATGCGCGTGGAGTTCGAGAGCGACGAGCCGATAGAGGTGCATCGCAGTATGGAGTACGGCTCACTGATAATCCACAGCATGGAGACGGGCATCCCGCGCGTGGTGTACGGCAACGTGCGCAACGACGGGTTAATCACCAACCTGCTGCCGGATTGTTGCGTGGAGGTGCCGTGCCTGGTGGACAAGAACGGCGTGCAGCCGGTGCGCATCGGCGATTTACCGCCCCAGCTGGCAGCGATTATCTCCACCAACGTGAACGTGCAGTATCTGACGGTGGAAGCCGCGCTGACCGGCAAGCGCGAGCATATCTACCACGCTGCCATGCTCGATCCCCATACCGCGGCGGAGTTGACGCTGGACGAAATCTGGTCGCTGGTGGACGACCTGCTGGAAGCGCATGGCGAGATGATACCGATTGGCAAGGCATGAGGAAAAAAAAGCGGCAGGGTGCGAACCCTGCCGCAATCATCAGAGAGCTTGAGAGCGGCCCTATTTCACATGCCCGAGGTTCCGTTATGAGGTGGTCCACTGCCGTCTCGTCGCAGGGTAGCGACAAGGCGACAGAGCAAATCTTCTGAAGCGCTCCTGACGCCACACCGCCTGTACCAGCCTGCTCAGCGCATGGACATATTCATCCGCCCCTTCCGCCAGCGCATCATGCATTTCGCCCACAGGGTCACTGGCGAGGATACGCACGATTTGTGCCTTGTACAACAGCAGTTCGAGCGCATCCGCCATGCATTCGGGCACTGCACCGTCCGTGACCAGTGAGCAGGGCAGGTACCGCCAGCACACGGTGTCGCGCCTTTCCCGCTCGAAGTCGCGCACTGCATCGAGCCAGCGTCCATCGCCCAGATAGCGGATGGTTCTCAGCACGCTCGGCAGGTCGGGATAGCCGTCGGGATGTTCCGGCAGCGGCTCGGCAACCGACAGCACCCGCACGCGCAGGGCAAAGCGCGACAGCACGGCGATATAGCGGTCCAAATCGCGCATCACCCGGCGGAATACCCTTGCCTGCGCCGCGCATTGCACGTTATAGCCCACAATATAGCGCGGTGGAAGCGCGGGCAGAAAGGCATCTGTCGGCACGGCAAAGATACGGGCTATCAGCTCTTCTATGTCATCTCCAGTCTGCCAGCGGTTCAGAAACTCTATCCGCAGGTCTTCCAGCTGCTTCAGACGCTGCGGGTCGGGCAGACGCAGGATCTCGCTATCTTCAAACGGCACTTCGTCCAGACCATCCACTTCCACGTGCGAAAAAAACCGGAAGGTGGAAGGGTAACTCATGTTGCATTGAACCTCCATGCTTTCTGGGTAAGCGAAAGCACATGTTCCTCTCCCTCACCCTCTTGGGCGAGTATCTGTTCTGCGGGAAAGCCTGCCGGTCGCGAAAATCCTCGCGGAAACGCTCTGCGGATTCTCTTTCACTTTTTGGATGCACGAGCGGGGGGCAATGTTTCAGGTTTTTTCACCGTTTGAAGGACACAGAGTTCAAGGTCATTATCTGCCCCCTCCCAAGCAATTTTGCCGGTTTTTGGCAGTAACTTGTTGACTTTTGTTGAAACATTTTATAAGATGGAGTGTCTGTAAAAGTGAATGAGATGACCTGCGAGGGTGTAGCATGTGTAGACAAGGTGTGTCCTGCACAATCTTGGCTGGCATGTTATGGCTTTGGTGCACATGTTCCGTGCTGGCGCAGCAGTCTCCTCCTGTGCCCGAGTTTATTTCGCCTGGGCATGGGGATTTATATGCATGGGGGCAGTCGGCTCCCACCATCCGCATCGAGGTTCGAGCGGCGCCGTCTTCTGCAACGGTTCGTCATTACGTTACCGCCAACGTGTTTGCACAAGACGGGCGATTAATAGATCGCGTGCCCCTGTATGACGATGGTACCCACAACGACACGGTTACTAACGATGGAACATTTATCAGCACGTATATACCCAGCGAGCCCGGCATCTTTCGAGTCAAAGCCCGTTTAGAGCAGCAAGATACCCTCCGAAGGAGCCGGTCGGAAAAATGGAGCGACACAGTTACCTTCTCGGTAGAGCAGGTTCCCTATGTGCAGATTGTTTCGCCCAAACCGAACTCAAGTGTAGCCTCTCACAGCAAGCTGTCAGGCATGTTGCTTGTTGGTTCCGAGAAAAGGACATATACTCCAAAGCGAGATGAGGTGCGCATTCGCTGCTGGTCAGAGCCTGCTGCCAGTATAGTTGTACCGGAGAAACCCTCCAGTGAATTTTCTGTTCGGATTGAGTTTCCTCGCCCAGGTAAGTACCAGCTTTTTGTCAGTGCGCAGACGTTACGCAATGGACGCTGGATCGAGTCGGAGCCGTACAGCCTGACGGTAAGTGTGACGACCGCCTCATGGACTTGGTTGTACATATCGCTGTTCTTGCTGCTGATAGCACTACTAGTTCCTGGCAAGCGAGTGCCTCTATACCGTCATGATTTACTTATTATCAAGCCAAATGGGTATGAAGAAGCAGAAATCATGCCGAGTCGGTTGGAAAAAGTCTTCCACCGCATACCGGGCACGGGAATACAGTTTCTTGCACAACCCGGGCAGCGGTGGCTGCATGTTGTCGGTGCGAAGGGTGAGGGTATACCCAGCACACTTAGCAAGAACGGTGTCCTTTCGTTGCCAAATGGCTATACTGTGCACTACACCAATTGTGAACAAGTTGGCTATGCCGAGGTACAAAGATACAAATTGTCCACCACCCTGAAACGGAATCTGGTGATCGCGTCGATAATCCTGCTGATAATTCAAGTCTGGAATTATTGGCGTTTTACTCAACTAATGTGATAGGAGGTAACATCATGAGCAATACAGTCTTACATCCAGAACTTCGCGAGTCTCTCTCGGCAGTACAGTATTGCGAGGGAGGGCAGTTTCGCCCGACGCTTGTCATTGGGTTAGGTGGCAGCGGAGTAGAGACCGCGCGGCGTGTGAAGCGCATCCTGCATGAGCGCTATCAAGTCGACAACCTCATCCGCTTCCTGTTCATCGACACAGATGAAGCCGAGTTCATTCAGGATGGGGAGCTCGCGAAGGTGGAGCCGCACGAGCGCGCATCCATCTCAGTGCGCCACCCGGAACAGCTCGTCGAAGAACTGCGCCACAATCCCGACCTGCACCCCTACTTTGCGCAGTTTTGGGACAAAAGTATCGACATGTTACTTCTACGCGACGCTACTGGAGCAGCCGGTATTCGTCCCGCTGGACGTTTCGCGTTCCATGCGTCTTTTGACAACCTGTTTACAAACTACTTAGAGCCGGCTATTTACCACATAATGCAGGTGCGGGAACGGGTGCAGGCTATGATGAAGGGCGTGGCCCAACACATCGAGATTACTCAATCTATACCGCGCATATATGTGATCTCTTCGGTCTGCGGCGGCACGGGATCCGGTATTTTCATGGATACTGCCATCGTTATTCGCTATATCTTCGAACGATACGGACTGGATGGCGAGATCGTTGGCATCTTCTATTTGCCAACCGTCTTCCGCCATGAAGGGGGGATTAGCCCCGCCATGCGGGAGGTTATTGAAGCAAACGGTTACGCCAGCCTGATGGAGCTAGAACACCTGTGCAACCCAAAAACATTTGATGGAAGCGACTGGGAGTTCGTCTACCGCACCATAGGGACATACACGCTTCGGCAGCCGCTCTTCGACGAGGTCTTTTTGATCGAAGGCGTCAACAGCAACGGCAATGCAATCTCAAACAAGCGCTACGTCTTTGAGATGACGGCTCGCGCCATCATGCTCGACATCGGCTCACCATTGGGAGCGCACGCACGTAGCGCCAGACGCAATTCACTAGCGGTCATCGAGACATCACCCTGTCTTGAGACTGGGCAGCCACGTTTAATGAACTCCCTCGGTGTTACCCACTTTGCCGCACCCATCGAGGAGCTGACGCGCTACTGCGCAGCGCGTGCCGCCCTTGAGGTGCTAGATCGACGGGCTAAAAATGGTACTTCTAACGGCATACCCAATATAGAGGAGAAAGTCGCCAACTACGTGCAGGCAAACCATCTGGGTCACCAAGAGGTGAATATCCAATTAGTAGAGTACCTCGTCCGAAGTGACCAAGGAGTGCCTATCACCTATGACAAGCTAAAGGATGCAGCGCAGTTATTGCAGCTGGCTGAACAGGCAGGGCACTCAGCGTGGGCAGACAAAGTCGCCTTCGTAGAGCGGAAGCTGAAGGAACTATTTGACGACGTCGATCAGAAGTGGATACCCTCTCAGGAGACGAACCTGCGAGAACGCGCTGAGACGCTGTTTCACAAATCGCTGGATAACGCAGGTTTCTTGGCAGAGCAGATTTTGAACGCAAGCGGTCATGAACATGCCAAGCGGTTCCTTGACCAATTGCGAGTGTACTTGGATGAACTGGCAACTAGCCTGCGGCAAACCGTCCAGATAGAGACTGAGTTGGCTAAGCAATCCCAAGACGATTTCGATGAGGCGTGCGACAAACTGAAGAGCGCTGGTGCGAAACTGTGGGAAGTATGGAAGCAGAGTCACGCCTCGCAACAGCAGCAAATACAGGGGTTACATGACCACCTGCGCAACTATGTGATACGTCGCTTGCGGGCAACTGCCGCAGTGGTTGCTTTGAGTACTCTGCAAGAGATGCAGGTGCAAAATCAACTGTTGCAGTGGGCGGAACTGGTGCAAAATTGGGAGCAGCACTGGCAAGACACGCGCCGGCGTCTGCAAAAGCTCACCGATACCAACGGGACGCGGTATTACGGTTACGATCTAGAATGGTTCGTGATACTAGCCAAAGACTTTCCGAAGTTCTACGAGCATATCCAGCCGGAGGTCCAACTGGACGAAATTGACAAAGCGCATCTTGAGCTGCGCAAAAGCTTCAAACATGAGAAAGCCTTCGGGACACTGGAAAAGACAACCATTAACGCTGATGCGGAAGCGCATCTAATGATGTCTGCTGCAGTCGAGGTGCTCAAGCCTGTCTTGCGGAAAGGCGCTAACATCCTCGAGTTAATCCAGTTCCAAGAGGGTAGGTATCAGAACGGCATTCCGCTAAGGGAATATGTGGACAGGAAGTTGCAGGCGTTGTTTGATGCCTGCCAGCCGTATTGGAGCACCAGTCTGCCGCCCGGCGAACAGCGCTATGAGAACGTCTTGGTAGCCAGTGTTCCTTACGCTAGTAACGGCGACGCTGACCGAGAGATGCTCGATCGGTATCGGCAGCAGGTACGTGCTATTGCGGAAGAACGCGGCTATACCCGTGTGGAGTATCGTGAAGATGGATATCCCTTTGCTTTGACCTTAATGACACGCACTTACGGTGCGCGGGCGTACTACCTTCGCAGCACCGAGTCGATGCGCACCTCCTACATGCGTCGCATGGAGGACAGCACCGTACGGCTCCGGTTGCATGTGGACAAGCGCTTCTGCGACCGGATACCCATGCTAGAGCCGCTCAACAAGGAGCAGAACATACTGTGGAGTTGGGCGGTTGCTTATGGATACGTTGCGCTTAAGGGAAACACTTTCCACTACGGCATACAGCGGTGGCGCGACTCCTTAGTACCGAGATACACAAGCGAGTGGCAAATCAGCCTTCAGAATCAACTTCCCGCCGACTGGCAGCAGCTGTTGAAGGCTGATGTGGTCAACGACAAAGACAGGTTGGGAAACGAGTGGCAAGTCGCCAAACGCCGGGTCTTGTATGACAAGAACAAAGTTGCGGAACTGAGACGGGCGCAGCAGCATCTGCTTCAACGACTGGGACGGGCAGAAGTCGTGAGGCAGTTGGAGGAGTATCAGGTGAACCTGGTGCGATGGCAAAATGCCGGGGTAAGCGAAGAAGCTCGCGAGTACCTGGACGAGCACCAAAAATACATTGAGCTTTATCTGCAAACCCTACGTGAATCTGAGCCTTCCGCCTAGAAACAGCAATGGTGACCTACCCTACCATAGTGCTTGCGGCGGGCGACCTACCCTGCCAGACGGTGGAAAGGACGAAGCGTTTGCTTCGTTCTTTCCGGCTGCCCGCCCGGCACGTCACTGCATTAGGAGCCTACCAGAACGGTAGCTTGCAGGCAGTGTATGTCCCCAACGCCCCAAGTGAGAACTTCGTCAACCCCCTGACCGAATGGATGTACCGCATACGCCTGCAGAGCAACCTTGAAAGCGCTCTGGAAGAAGGAGTCAGCGTCGGACCCGAGGGCGGCTATCTTTTTGTTCAGGCATTGTTGTTGTTCGATGACGAACACTCGTCTAGTATAGACGAAGTCGTCCATCTGCTGGACGAAGGTTCGGCATATTTGCGGGAGCCAGTGCCCGTTCGACTGCATGTCATGGTTATACATCAGCAGCTCAGCGACCCTTCACCCATCTACTCGACACTGAAAAGCGTGGAAAGCACCCGTTGGGTAACGGTGGCCTCGCGCTGGCTCATCGGACGAATGCGTTCCGATGGCTCAATGTTGTCTATAGACGACCTGTCTGTGAGCTTACCCTACCTTTTGCTTTCCGCGCTTCAACATGCGGACTACGGTAAGGACCACTGGCTATTTCGTGAGCCTTGGACTTCATCTGCTACTCCTCGCTCTGTAGGGTTTGGGCTGGTAGTACTCCCCCTGCCGGAGATCGAAGACACACTGTCGCATTGGTTTCTGTCTGATGTCTTCAAGCTGGTCAGCACCGAAGTAAAGGAGACGCCACCAATTCCGGACGACCTGTTGCCGCAGGAAGAAGAGTGGTGGCAGAAGCTGGTTTCTACGGTGCAAAATGTTGCCAAAGCGAACGCCGGATTAACGCTCTCCTTAATCGATAGCACCCCACCTATCGGACGGGATCCTCATCATTGGCTCAACGAAGCGGATACATGGCACGAGCAGTGGCGGAATGAGAAACTGCCCCTCTGGAAGCAATCACTGCAAACCGCTGCGGACGAGTTAGTCAACGGTTTCCAACAACGGCTGCAGAGCACGATGCAGAATAGCTTGCTTGCGGTAGTCGGTTCGCTTCCCATTATCAAGTCTATTGTGGGGCATCTGTTACAGGGACTGGAAGCATGGGCTATTGCGAAGCTGGAGGTTACAGAACCCTCCACCGAAGCCCTCCAATCCGCGAGAGAGCAGTTCGAAAATGCCCTGGCACGCCTGCCCAGATGGCAGGAGCTGTTGCAGTGGGCGATGCTTGTCTCGTTGGTTGGGTGGGCGCTACTCTCACTGTTTGGGTTGATGCTATCATCGTACGTGGTGAATTATGTGCAGATTGTATGGTCTATCGCTGCGATTCTGCCCCCGCTCATAGGAGCAGCCTGGGCATACCGGCACTATCGTCAAAGACGACAGGAACTGGAGGTCGCGTGGGAAAACTATCTGCAAAAGTTGCGTTCCTATCAGACTGACATATTGCGCTTTCATGCAATCATCGCCTTGAAAAGTGCCTTTGAGCGAGTGCTTGCTCTGGTACAGGAAGAACAAGAGAACGTGGAGTCACTCGCGCAGCATCTGCGGGGTAAAAGACTCTCATGGGAAGCAGCAGTGCGTGCCTTCGAACTGATTTCTCCCCCACCTGTGCGCTTCATTGTTCGCTCGTTTCGCCAGCTCATACCCGTCGTGCAGCAGCTCTGGGGAAAGCGCGATTTGAAAGCTGTTCTCAGGCAGGCATTGGAGCATCTAGGCATTGGCGGGATGGGTGATCTGATCGAAAAGGTGGAAGAAGTGCAGGATTATTTGCGCAGACTGCTGCTTAATCAGTGGATGCAGGGCGAATACAGGAATCCACGCTTCTATTTGCGTCACCTTACGGGACGCGAGGGCGCCTATGAGCTGTGGTTGACCGAACAGATGCGGGAAGCCATAGAATCCTCCACAGCACTACTGTGGCCCTGCGAGAATCCCCCCGATCAGGGCTGGAAACTTTTGCTGGACGGAGTGTCCTACCGTAACGGTTTCCAAACACAGGTGCCCGTCGGCGACCATGTTGTTCATGCGCCTGTTGTTAGTGGACGGATTTGCACTCGGGAAGTCGACGTGCACTGAAACAATGAACTCCCCTCCCTTTTGCCCAACTGTATCCCCGACACACTTTGTATCACAGGAGTGGAAAGAATGGGTTCACTGAAGATTGGTGTGGCGTTGTGGTCGCTGTCGGCGGGAGAGACGGAAGAGGGGCTGATGAACGCCCTGCAGACGGCGGCGGAAATCGGCTTTCAGGGTGTGCAGTTGTGGAACGTGGCAAGCTACGGTCCCTGCGTGCTGGACCCCGATGTGTGCGTCGGCGCGCAACGCACCGAATGGCGCAAGCGGGTGGAATCCTTCGGACTGCAAATCAGCGGCTTCTGCGCACAGATGTCGGGACCCGCGCGCTTCGGCGGCTTCGATGAAGCGGAAGGCATCGACGAGCGCATCGCGAAGACGCAACGGTGCATCGAACTGGCGGTCGATATGGGCGCACCCATAGTTACCACCCACCCGGGCGTCATTCCGGAGGACAAAAACGACCCCATCTACCCCATCATCCGCGACGCCATCGAGCAGATAGCCCGACACGCGGAAAAAGTGGGCGGTATCTTCTGCATCGAGACCGGCATGGAGCCTGCGCCTGTGCTGCGCAAGTTCATCGAGGACATCGGCAGCCCTGCGCTGAAGGTCAACTATGACCCCGCCAACCTGCTGTGGTACGGCGTGCTGGAGGGCGTGCGCGAGCTGGCACCCCACATCGTCCACACACACGCCAAAGACCACCATCCCGAAACCAATAGCCCGACCGTCGGGCAGGGCGCAGTGCCTTGGGATGAGTACATCGCCCTGCTGAAATCCATCGGCTATGACGGTTGGTACGCCGTGGAAGACGAAAGCGGGCAAAATGTGGTAGAGTCTTTACGCCAGGGGTTGCAGTTCCTGAGCAAATACTGAGGAAGAAGCTTTGACTGCACCAATCCGGTGTCCAAAGTGCGCGGCAGAGGTCGACGACCCGACGCTGCCCTGCCCCAAGTGCGGCTTCGTCATCGAGCATCCGCAGCGCAAACGGTACCAGCGACAGGTGATAGCGTCGGGCGTGAGCACGTTGCTGGGCTACGCCTTAGGCATGGTCGGCTTGCTGTTGCGCTGGGAGATAGTGGGGATAGCGGGGCTGGCAATCGGCTTTGTTAGTGGGGTATGGTTCATGGTGTCGTTGTATTTTCTGCTGCGCACGGGGGTGTGAACGGTTGCCTGCACAGCCTGTGCCGACACACACTCCGAAACGGTGCAAGGTTGACGCCCTGCCCGGTAACGGGATATAATCAGGCGGTAAGAGGAGGATGCTGGCATTCGGGTCGTTGTTGCCGGTGAGGATTGGCAGGAGAGCCTGCACTGCCCATGGCGTGAGATGCAGGCGGTGAACCCACAGGTTTCGCTTTTCCAGACGTGGGATTGGGCGAGCCTGTGGTGGAAGCACCTTGGCAAGGGGACGGAAGCGCGGGTGCTGCGCGTGCAGGACGGCGGTGAAACGGTCGGCATTGCCCCGCTGTATGCCGGTCGGACGGCAATGGGCAAAGTGTTGCGCTGGGCAGGCACAGGTATTTCCGACCGGCTGGGTATCATCGCTGTTTCCGGATACGACAACGCCGTTGCCGGGGCAGTCGCGGAATGGCTGGAGAGCCAACCCTGTGCCGACCTGCACCAGCTGGCGGACGGTTCGGCGATGGCGCGTGTCGCGGAAGCTCATGGCTGGCAGGTCGTGTGGCAGGAAAAGTGCCCTTACGTGCTGTTGCCTGAAACGTGGGAGGCGTATTTGGGGTCTTTAAGTAAAAAGACGCGCTTCAACATCGGCTACGCGCAGCGACAGATGGCGCGCGAGCTGGGAAAGTTGCACCTTGACACAGCGTCGGAAACAGAGCTACCCGAGGCAATGGAAGCCCTGTTCGCCCTGCACACGCGCCGCTGGCGACAGCGGTGGCTGCCGGGTGGCTTTTTCCATCCGCGCGTGCGACAGTTCCATCGCGAGTGGGCAACCGTCGCGCACCGAAACGGCTGGCTGCGGCTGCACACCCTGCGGATAGACGGAGCGATTCGGGCAGCGCTGTACGTGTTTCACTTTGGGCGGCGTGCGTATTACTATCTGGGAGGGTTCGAACCGTCGCTTGCCCGTTACAGCATGGGCACGGTGCTGACCGCCTACGCCATCCGTCGGGCGATAGAGGAGGGTTGCGTCGTGTTTGACTTCCTGCGTGGCGACGAGCCGTACAAGTATCGCTGGAAGCCGCAGGTACAGTGGCATCGGCGAGCCTGCTGGGCGCAGGGCACGCTTGCATGGGCGTGGCGAAAACGGGTAGACTGGGAAACCCGCCTGTGGTGGCGGTTACAGGCGCGTCTGCACGGAAAGGGGGCGTCGTAAATGCGGTTTGTTACTTTGCTGCTGGCGGTAGCAGCGTGTGCAGGAGTGGTGTATAATCACCTGCAGTTGAACGACATCCGCCAGCGGGTGGAACAGATACAGGTGAAGCTTGCCAGCCAGCAGAACAGGGCGGAGTCGGCAGGCATCGCGGAGGCGAAACGTCATCTGCAGCGCGCTTTACAGCTCATGAGCGCAGGTAAGCTGGATGAGGCGAAGAAGGAGATGGAACTGGGCAGCAGAGCGATTGCTGAAGCCGCCCACCAAAACGGTGACACCCAGCATGCCCTGCAGCAAGTGCAGCAGATGCTGGACACTGCGCGCAAGGAGCTGGCACGCTTCTGGTCAGGTAAACAGGAGAAGACACCATGACACGCACCTCACGGCTGATACGGATAGGAGTAATCCTTCTGTTCGTGCCCGTGGCGCTCTCGCTCATGAGCTGTCGCGGCACGAACCTGTTGAGCAAACAGGACGAAATCCAAATTGGCAAAGAAGGCTCTGCAGCGATTGAGAAGGAGTACAAGCTGGACACCAACCCCGAGCGCGTGGCGCTGGTGCAGGAGATTGGGCAGCGTGTGTTGGAGGGGATGCGGCGGGTGGAAGGCAAACGTGCGCCGGATTTTCCGTTCACCTTTAAGGTGCTGGATACCAAAGAGATTAACGCCGTTTCTCTGCCCGGCGGTCCAGTATACGTCTTTCGCGGTTTGATGGAGCAGGTCGGCGATGACAGGGATATGCTGGCATCGGTCATCGCGCATGAAGTCGCACATATCGTGGCACGCCATGCGGCAAAGCAGATATCCAGCAGCATCCTGGCAGACCTCGCCATCTCTCTGGGCACGAAGGGCAGCGCGCAGAAGGCGGCAAGCATCGCGACCTCGCTGGTCATGCTGCAGTACAGCCGCGATGACGAATACGATGCAGACCGTCGCGCCATCCTGTACACCCACGCTGCTGGCTACGACCCTGAAGGACTGGTGCGGTTCTTTGAGAAGCTGCAGAAGATAGAGAAAAGCCCCATGAAGGGGTTGCTCGCGAACCTGCGCACCCACCCACTCACCGAGAACCGTATCCTCAGGGCGAAGAAGCTGATTGCCGAACTGCCCGACCGACAACCAGCCAGCGCGGCGACGGGGCAATGAGAGTCACCGCCATTATCCCTGCTTATAACGAAGAGACCCGTCTGCCCCGCGTGCTGGAGGCAGTGCGTGCGGCTTCGCTGGTGGACGATATCGTGGTGGTCAGCGATGGTTCGTTGGACGGCACGTACGAAGTGGCTCGCCACTTCGATGGGGTGCGTGCGTTGCAACTTCCCCAGAACCTCGGCAAGGGCGGGGCAATGCACGTGGGTGCATGCCACACGGACGCGCCGCTGATTGTCTTTCTGGACGCCGACCTGATCGGACTCACCCCAGAACACGTCGATAGCCTCGTGGAACCCGTATACCGCGACGACGCCGACATGACACTGGGTATCTTTCGCAGGGGTAGACGCGCGACCGACCTTGCCCAGAAGCTATTTCCTTTCGTTAGCGGTCAGCGCGCCATCCGACGGGAGCTGTTTCTGGAGGTGCCAAACGTGCAGTTTGCCCGTTTCGGGGTGGAAACGCAGATTACGCGCTGGGCGGTGCGCCGGCGGTGGCGAGTGCAGTATGTACCTCTGGTGGGTGTCACCCATCCGATGAAGGAGGAGAAGCTGGGACGCCTGCGCGGCACCATGGCTCGCCTGCGCATGTACGCCGATATTGCTCGCATCCTCATGGACGGACACGCCCCGCGCCAGCCGAAACGGGTCTTCCGTCTCAGAAATAAGTAGACGAAGCGAAAATCACCTTCCTGCGAAAGCGGCAGTGGAGAAAATCGGCTCTTTTTCCGGGTAGGGGCTCAATAGGAGTGTTCATCTGCCTCGCGCAGCAGTTCCAAATCCTCTTCCGTCAGATGCACCCGCTCCCAGAGATCCGGGCGACGTTCGCGCGTTCGCAACAGCCTCTGCAGGCGACGCCACCGCGCGATGTTGGCATGGTGACCAGATAGCAACACATCGGGCACACGGTAACCGCGATACTCTGCCGGGCGGGTATACTGCGGTGGCGCGAGTAGACCGTCCACAAAGCTGTCTTGCTGCAGCGACTCGGGGTTGCCCAGCACACCGGGTACCAACCTTGCCACTGCGTCGGCAATCACCAGCGCGGGCAGCTCGCCGCCTGTCAGCACATAGTCGCCAATGGAGACCTCATCGGTCGCCAGATGCTGGCACACCCGGTCGTCGATGCCCTCGTAGTGTCCGCAGAGTAAAATCAGGTGCGGCACCTGCGCAAACTCCACCGCCATCGCCTGATGGAACAGTTTGCCCTGTGGGGTGGTGACCACGATGCGGACAGGTGGCCAACCTGCCTGTTGGCGCAGATGCTCCACCGCCTCGAAGAAGGGTTCTGGCTTCATTACCATTCCTGCGCCTCCGCCGAAAGGGGCATCGTCGGTGGTATGGTGTTTGTCGTGGGTGAACTGTCGCAGGTCGACGGTGTTTATCTCCAGAACGCCTGCCTGCTGCCCGCGCGCCAGCATACTGCATCGCACGACCGGCTCGACCATCTCAGGAAAGATGGTGACGATATCGATGCGCATGGGCTTACTCGTCTTCGTCGGGCAGCAAGCCGGGGATGGGATGAATGGTCACCCGCCGTGCTACCAGGTCAATCTCGCGCACGAACTCGGAGACGGCAGGGATGAGTATCTGACCCACACGGTAGATGTCGTTGGCGGGGTTGAGGATGACCTCCTCAATCTGCCCCAGATACCTGCCAGTGTCGGTGAACACGTCCAGTCCGATAAGGTCATCGATGTAGTAGGTATCTTCGGGCAGGGGCATGCGGTCGTCGATAGGAACCTGCAGGTATCCGCCGCGCAGGCGGTCGGCGGCTTCTACAGTGGTGATTTCCATGAAGCGCACCAGGTAACCGCCCTTGAAGGGGCGCGATTCCGCCACATGCAGGGTGATCCGCGGCATATCGGGCAGGGAAAGCGAAAGACTTGCCCCCCTTGCAAACCGCTCCGGAAAGTCGGTCAGGGAGTACACACAAACCTCCCCCTGCAGTCCGTGCGGCTTGGAGATGTATCCGACGGTACGCCAGCTGTCTCGTTCTGCTCTTCTCATGACGAACACCTGCGCCTTTGCATGGGGCATTCCTGCCCCATGCAAAGTATACCCGCCTTCGCCCGTTGCCGCACTAAGGTGAAACCGACCTGCCGGAGCCCAGACAATCAGGAATGGCTACCGTGCCGCTACGCAATAATCTCCAGATAGATTTTGCGCTTGTTCTTCATGGCGGCAGCTTTGGCGATGGTGCGCAGGGCATTGGCGATTCGCCCCTGCTTGCCGATGACCTTGCCCACGTCGCTGGGGGCGACGTGAACCTCATAGGTGGTTGCCACCTCACCCGGAACCTCGTTGATGCGAACCTGGTCTGGCTCATCCACGAGTTCCTTCACCAGATACTCTACCAGTTCTTTCACCTCAGCCACTCCTTTAGCCCTCTCTGTCAATAGAGTTTTGGTGAGTCACTATTTTACGATTCGGCTGATGCGGTGGCGCTACCTGCTGGTTGGGCTTTGCGCTGTTGTAAGGCGTCCAGCACACCGGCGCGGCGCAGGATATCCTTTGCCGTGTCGGACGGTTGCGCTCCGTGCTCCAGCCAGTACAGTGCCTTCTCCACGTCCACCTGAACGGTGGCGGGATCGGTCAACGGATTGTAGTAACCGATGGTTTCAATGAACCGTCCATCCCGCGGTGCCGTACTGGGTGCAGCCACGAGACGATAGAACGGGCGCTTCTTCGCCCCCATGCGCTTGAGTCGGATCCTGACCGCCAAACCACCTCCCTCCTTTCTGTGTGTTTTATCCGAAGAAAGGCAGGCGTATCCTGCGTTTGCCTTTGCCTCCTCCGGACTGTAGGGCGTTTAGCTCTCGGATCATGTGGCGCATCTCTTCGAACTGCGACAGCAGCTCGTTCACCTCGTGCACCGTAGTGCCGCTGCCCCGCGCAATGCGCCGCTTTCGGCTGGCGTTGATGATGTGCGGGTTCGCGCGCTCTTCCGCTGTCATCGAAAGAATGATGGCTTCCACACGCTTTAATTCTTTCGGCTCTATCTGCACGTCCTTGAACTGCGCACCCAGACCGGGTATCATCTTCAGCAGCTGGTCCAGTGGTCCCATCTGCTGCATCTGGCGCATCTGCATCAGGAAATCGTTCAGGTCAAACTGGTTCTGGCGCAGTTTGCGCTGCAGCTCCTCCACCTGCTTCTGGTCAAAGGTCTGCTGCGCCTTTTCGATCAGCGTCAGCACGTCGCCCATACCCAGGATGCGCCCCGCCATGCGGTCGGGATGGAAAACGTCCAGCGCATCCGGCTTCTCGCCCACACCGACGAACTTGATGGGCTTACCCACGACGGCACGGATGGAGATTGCCGCCCCCCCGCGCGTGTCACCATCCAGCTTGGTGAGGATAAAGCCGTCGACCTCCAGGTGGCGGTGAAACTCCTCCGCTACCCGCACTGCATCCTGACCGGTCATGGCATCCAGAACCAGCAGCACCTCATTGGGCTGGCTGGCTTCCTTAACGCGGCGCACCTCTTCCATCATTTCATTGTCAATATGCAGGCGCCCCGCGGTGTCCAGAATCACCACGTCGTGCCCCTGTTGCACGGCATAGTGCAGGGCTTCGTGGGCAATACGCACCGCGTCCTTACTGTTATCTATCGCAAAAACCGGTATCTGCAGGTTCTGTCCCAGCACCTTCAGCTGCTGTACTGCTGCTGGACGATGCACGTCCGCCGCTACCAGCAACGGACGACGCCCTTGCTTGCGCAGCCACAGTCCCAGCTTCGCCGCGGTGGTGGTCTTGCCGGAACCCTGCAGACCGCACAGCAAGATGACGGTGGGAGGCCTGGGCGCAAATCGGACACCTTCTGCCCCATCGCCGAGCAGGCTGACCAGCTCTTCGTGCACGATTTTAATGACCTGCTGGGTGGCGGTGAGGCTTTCGAGCACCTCCTGCCCTATGGCGCGCTCGCGCACACGCGCGATAAAGTCTTTGACGACCTTAAAGTGTACATCCGCTTCCAGCAGGGCGATGCGCACTTCCCGCAGGGCTTCGTTCACATCCTGCTCGGTGACCTTGCCCTGATTGCTCAGCCGTCGAAAGACCGTCTGCAGTTTTTCCGTCAGGCTTTCAAACACGTTTCCCGCCCACCGATTGTAAATCCGCTATAGTATACACCGGCATGCAAAACTTGTCAAACAAGGAGGGCAGAGCATTCATGGGAATGCATCGCTGCAGCAAGGGAGCAGCTCCTGCACTCGTTCTCGCATCCCGTCGCAAAAAGGTGCTTGGCGGTCGCGCAGCAGAGGGCAAAAGCCGCTCCCACTGGGGATAAGTTATTCGGTGTTGCCGTTATCGCTAGCCCCTTCTTGTCCTTCGCCGCTGCGTGTGCGACGCCTGAAGGGGCGACGCAACACAATCTGCTTGTAGTCCAGCCCTGCTGCCTGCAAGGCTTTGTCCCACGACTCAAACCGACGACGTGCTGCAGTAATAAGCGGAATATCTATCTCTTCCACGTTTTTCGCGTTCAATGGCACGCCCTGTTCGTACAGCTCGCGCACTCTCTGGATGATGGTCTCTTCGTCCCACTGGTGATAGCGACGCACTTCCTGATAGTCGATGCCAGCAGCTTCAACCGCTTTGCGCCAGGAGCCAAAGTGCTTGGGTTTGGTCGCAGCGGCTGCGAGCTGCGGGTCCAGATTGGTACTAACGTTGCGCCATGACAGGTCTTCACCCTGCTCGTACAGTTCGCGGATGCGCTCGATGATGCGCTGGCGGTTCCAGCTGCGGTATTTGCGCACCTTGTCGTAGTCGATGCCCGCGGCTTTCACCGCATCACGCCAGCTGCCGTAGTAGCGCATGGCGGCACGCATCAAGGGCAAGTGGTGAATCACCACGTTCGAATACGAAAGGTCTACTCCCTCCTCTGCAAGCTGCCGAATGTCCTCCGCAATGCTCTCTTTGGTCCAGCGTTTGGATGTCATGAATGTATTTACCCCCCATGCTTTTCTGTTTGGATATTCTCTCAGAAACGAAAAGGAAGCGACGTTTCCGGGAGAAACGTCACCTCACGACGACCACTCTGTTCGTTCGTCTGCACGAACTCCAGGTACGTTGTGCATTTCACCCATTACAATACAATATCTTGCATCATTTTGCAAGGGAAGAACGGGTTAGCCTCACACATACCCAATCGCCGACAGGAAGCGCGTTCGCTTCTCGCGAAATAGGACCTGTCACAGCACAGGCGCGGGGGGAGCTTATCTATGGCAAGGAAAGGGTTGGCACTCTGTGTGGTAGCTATCTGCGCAGCCGCCCTGACCGAGGCGCAAACGAAAACGATGCAAAGCGCGGAAGGATGGCATATAGAGAACGCTTCCATCCGCGTGACTTTACAGCCGGAGGCGGGGTGCTTCTCGGTACTGGATAAAAGGTGCGGTTACCTCTGGAAACAGCCGCAGGAAACGAGGTTCTCCGTGCGCAACGTGCAGGTGGTACCGGACGGCATCGTGTTCGACACCGAGTATGTGCAAGCAGGTGTACAGAAAGGCGTTGTTCGTGTGACGATGCGCGTACCGCCAAACCTGCCGCGGCTGCACGTGACGGTGGAAACCGTTCCGCTGGATGCCCCAACCGACGGAGTTTTCTCTTTAGCGCCGCTGATGCTGGACACCCCACACGGTGCGCTGGCTATCGCTGACTACAGCAACGGTCATTTGTATCCGCTGCACCTCAAGCCCTTCCCCGCCCGCTGGCAGGGGATGGACAGAATGGATTTGCCGCTGGTCGGAGTATTAGACACCGAGAAGGGTTTTGGATATGCCATTATCATAGAGACGGCTGACGATGGGTTCGTAGAATGCAAGCATTACCGCGCGGGCGAGCGGGAGGTGGTTGCGCCACAGGTCGGCTGGTGGGGGCAAAAGAGGAAGTTCGCCTATCCCCGACGGCTGTTCTATCACTTTGTTTCGGAGGGGGGCTACGTCGCCATCGCGAAGGCATATCGCGCCTACGCGAAGCAACAGGGACTACTGGTAACTCTCAAGGAGAAGGCGCAGCGCAATCCGAACCTCTACAAGCTGTTCGGCGCGGCAGACGTCTGGGGCGTGTGGGGGGTAGACTATGCCCGATTTCTGCAGGAAGCCAAACTGCTTGGTGTGGACAAGCTGATTCTTCATGGCACCGCCACACGCGAAGCGATGCAAAAAGCGGTGCAGGCAGGCTACCTGACCAGCGAGTACGACAACTACACGGACATCCTGCCCGCGGAGAGCGGAGAGAAGATCGACTCGAACCACGACCTGCTACCCGACAGCGCAGTGCTAAAAGCCGATGGTGAACGCATGACCGCCTGGCGCACCATGGAAGGATTGCAGTATATGAAGCGCTGCCCTGCCCTGTGGCTTGGCGCCGCGCAGAGGGTGATACCTGCTGCCCTGAAAAACCACCCGTTCCTTGCCCGTTTCATCGACGTGACCACCGCGGAGGGGCTGTACGAATGCTACGACCCCAAACACCCGCTGACGCGCACCGATAAGCGAGAGTGTGGGCAGAAGCTGCTGGCGTATGTGCGCTCACTGGGGCTGGTGGTGGGCGGAGAACATGGCATTTGGTGGGCAGTGCCCTATGTGGATTACTTTGAAGGGATGATGAGCAGTGGCCCCTATTCGTGGCTGGCAGGACATCTAATCCGCCCTGAGAACAAAGAGCAACGCTTCACCGACCCTTGGGGCAACCAGCTGCCACCATGGAGCGAGTACGAAAAGTGGGGCATCGGGCACGAGTATCGCATCCCGCTGTGGGAACTGGTGTTCCACGACTGCGTGGTGTCCACCTGGTACTGGGGCGATTCTTCCGACTGGCTACTGCAGGCGGCGCCAGAGGTCACTGCCAGGAAGGACCTTTTCAACATCCTGTACGGCACGATACCGTTGCTGTGGTTAGACCCACCGGGTGCGTGGAACAAAGACAGGCAGACCTTCGTGCGTACCTACCGCCTGACCAGCAAGCTGCACGAAGCCGTCGCCACGCAGGAGATGCTGAGCCACGAGTTTCTCACGCCTGACCGCGCGGTTCAACGCACGCGCTTCGCGGACGGTACCGTGTGCGTGGTCAACTTCGGCGTGGAGACATACACATTGAAGGTGAACAACCAGAGCGTTGTTCTGCCCCAGTATGGCTTCTGGGTGAAGGGACCGCGCATCGAGCAGAGCCGGGTGCTGGTCAATGGCGAAGTGGTCACCACTGTGCGGGCGGATGGTTACTTCTTCCGCGAGACCCCTTCCGAATGGCTGTTCCTGCGGCAGATGGACAACGAGCGCGTGCGCGTCGAAGCGTTCTCCAGAAGCGGCAGGGTGCGCGTCGACCTGCGTCAGGTGGCGAAGAGATGGGACAAGCGCACCATGCTGGTCTACATCGTCCTGCCTCCAGAAGGAAAACGGTGGCTACCGACAGCGCTGCAGTGGCGGAGCGATGGGGTGATAGAGCTGGGTGTCGGCACAAACTGGGAGGGCAAAAGTTGGTACGATATCCTGTGGGGCAGGCACACACGCCGCCCCGACTTAATGCTGAATCTCCAGGTACAGACCACTCGGCCGGTACAGGGCAAGCCCATTGCGATAAAACTGACCGTGCGGAACGTGGGATTCGCCCCTGCGCCCGATTCGAGTCTGGCAATATACGCCGATGAAGAAACCCCTGCGAACCGGCTATGGCAGGGTAAGGTATCCCTGAACGCCCGCGCCGAGCAGACGTTGACCATCAATCTCGACTCCTCGCGTCTGGATGGCAATCGCCGGCTGATTGCTGAAGCCAAGCTGGGCGGAGTCGTGAGAGAGATTGCAGAGGGCAAGAACATCTCCGACATACCTGTGCAGGTAGAGCGCGACCTGAGCCGCTGGGATGTCCGCCTGACACTGCGCGTGGAGGCGGGCGCACTGGACAGGGAAGACGAGGTCGTGGTGGTACCGCTGGAAGGTGGGCCGTTCGCGCCGGAATCGGTGCGTGCTTACCTGCTGGACGAGGAAGGGAAACCGAAGCAGGAGATTCCCGCGCAGTGCGACCGCATCGATGGGCGTATGGAGGTTGCCCTGATAATCCCGGGCAGGATGCCCTCAGGCAGTGTCCAGCAGGTAGCACTCTATGCCATGCGCCGCAAGGGCGCGGTGTTGCCTCCCAGGCCACCCTATCGCTGGTCAGCGGAGCGACCTTACGTTTTGCGTGAAACCTACCGCCTGAATCTGCGCGACGGCGTGCCTCGCGACATCGCCGCGGCGAATCCCGATGTCTATCGCAAACCGATTGCGAGCGCGGCAACGATGCTGAGACTGCCCTTCGGTGAGCCTTTCATCAAGCAGCTCGTCTTCTCATCGGGTAAGACGGGCTGGGTGGAGGAACAGGGTGCCAGACCGGCGCGCGTCGAACTGCTGACGCACGGACCGGTGCGCACGGTGGTTCGCGTGTTCCGTGAACTGCAGGGCGGCGTCACCTACACCAAACGCTACACCTTCTACCCGCAATACTTTGACGTAGAGATCGAGACCAGCACCAGCGAGGCAACCTACAGCCGCGCCTTTTATGCGCAGGAAGGGGACTACGAGGATAGCGGGGGCGTCAAGGCGCGGGTGGACGGCAAGGGCGAAGCGGAAGGTGTCATGGGTACCACCCAGCAGCCGCGATGGTATGCGGTCTATGCACCGCGTTGGGCGCACGCCTGCCTAGCCCTGACCCCCATGGATGCGATTGTCTACTGGGACAGCGCGGCAATGGGAGGTATCGGCTTCAACACCAGCCGCACGGAGGAAGTGCGTCTGCGCTATGTCATCCTGCCAGGCGCGAGGGATGCCACTTTTGCGGAGCGATGGTACCGCCGTGCTCAGGAGCCCATAAAGGTCGTTGAGGAAAGCGAAAAGCGCTTCAGCATACGGTATGACAGGTGAGCCGCCTGATTAGCGTAAGGGTGAAGCCAGAAATCCATTCGGATGGTATTCTGGAACTGATGATAGGTCTGCAGAGCGGGTTGATGTCCTCTATCGCCGCGGCGCATCGATTGTTACAGGTTACAAGCAATTGGCGCGAGTTTCAACGTGTCGACCACAATCTGTCGCCCTTGCAAACTCCAACCCCACAGTAGTATAATAACCTGAGGCTTAAAAGCACCCTTCCTGCTCCGCCCAACCGAGGCGAAGCCAAACCAGTCCAGAGGGAGGAAACAACACAGTGCCGTTTTACGAAGCCATGTACCTCGTCCACCCCAGCGTGGACGACGAGCGATTGGCGGAGATTATCGATCGCTACAATCAGGTAGTGGAGAACGCAGGAGGCGTTATCGAACACTCCGGCAAGTGGGATCGCCGTCGTTTGGCGTATCCCATCAACAAGTTGCAGGAAGCCACCTATGTGCTGATGTATTTCCGCGCCGACCCACAGGTCCCTGCGGAGCTGGACAGGCTGTTCCGAATCAGTGATGAAGTGATTCGACATCTCATCATCCGTCACGATAAACCGCAGCTGGTGCTGACCGCTCCCCCAGCCGACGAGGTACCTGAACAGGCTCCGCAAGAAGTAGCGGAAGCGGGTGCCCAGGAGGAGGTGGCACACGAAGCCGCCGCGGCAGTGGAGCCCCCACAGACGGAGCCTGCGCCTGAGCAAACAGGCGACGAGGACATCGCTGCACAGGACGAGGGAACAGTCAGTACCGAGCAAGAACAGGCTTAAACACCACTTCACACTCAGGAAGGGGAATGTACCATGTACAACCGCGTTATCCTTATCGGGCGACTCGTCCGGGACCCGGAGTACCGTTCCACGCCGGATGGTATCACTCTGGCGCGGATGCGTATAGCAGTAGACCGACCGCGTAACCGCGATACAGGTGAGCGAGAGACCGATTTCATTGACCTGGTGGCGTGGCGACAGCAGGCCGAGTTCGCCATCAACTATCTGAAAAAGGGGCGTTTGATTCTGGCGGAAGGACGCCTGCAGGTGCGTGACTGGGTATCGCCAGGGGGCGAGCGGCGGCGAGCCTACGAGATTGTGGTCGACCGCCTTGCTGGTCTGGAGCGGGCTCGTGAAGCCGAAGCGGTTATCGATGAGACCCCGCCTTCACCTGTCAGTGCGTTCACCGCAACGCCCAGAGCCTATACACCGTCCGTACAAACAGCAGCAGAAGTGAGCGACCCCTACCTGGGTGACGAAGAGTTCCCGGAAGAGGAAGAGTTTGACGACTACGACCCATTTGCGGACACTGAAGAAGAATGAGGGAGGAAATGATGACCAGCAAACCGCGCTACCGAAGACGCCGCAAGGTGTGCGGCTTTTGCGTAGAGAAAATCACCTACATTGACTATAAGGATGTGCCGCGCCTGCGCCGTTATATCACCGACAGAGGAAAGATTGTCGCCCGGCGTACCAGCGGTAACTGCGCCAAATGCCAACGTCACCTGGCGAAGGCAATCAAGCGAGCGCGACACCTTGCTCTGCTGCCCTTTGTGGCAGAGTAGGCGCTTGTCGACCTGCGCAGAAGAGCCCGTCGGCTGGGGAGGACCAGCTTAGCATGTTCGTCCATACCTTTGTAGAGGAGGAAATCCGTTCATGTCTGACCGAATGGCGGTAGACACCAGCGTGCTGGACGATGCAGCGCGTCGTGCCGCGCTGGATGCGCAGAACATGATTGCCCTCACCCACGAGTTCCCTGAACAGTGCCGAAAGGGTCTGAATATCGCGATGCAGTTCAATCCCCCCACGCCGCGCCTGCCCATCCAGAACGTGGTGGTAACGGGCCTGGGTGGGTCTGCTGTAGGGGGTGACCTGTTGCGTGTGCTGGTGGAAGATAACGGCGAGGTTCCTCTGGTGGTGAACAGGGACTATCAGATGCCCGCCTTCGTGAACGACCGCACCTTTGTGATTGCCGCCAGCTATTCCGGCAACACCGAGGAAACGCTAAGCGCGTTTGAGGACGCGCAGGACAGGGGCGCGCTGCTGGCGTGCGTCACCAGCGGAGGCGAACTGGCTCAGCGTGCCGCCCATTACGGCACACCGGTGGCGTTCATCCCCAGGGGACAGCCTCCGCGCAGCGCGATGGGCTACCTGTTTATCCCCATGTTGATGGCAGCGCACAAGGTGGGCGTTATCCGCCGTGACCCCACCGGCGACCTGCAAAACGCCATCGCGTTGCTGGAAAAGGCGCGCGAACAGTGGAACGCTGATGTGCCCTTCGAGAAAAATCCTGCCAAGCAGCTCGCCGCCAAACTGTACGGGAAACTGCCCATCGTCTACGGCTCGCAGGCGTACTCCACCGTCGTTGCCTTCCGCTGGAAAACGCAGCTGAACGAGAACACCAAGATTCACGCCTACTCCAACGGCTATCCCGAAATGAACCATAACGAAATCCTGGGATGGGTGCTGGCGAAGCAGCAGGTTCCCAATCTGGCGGTGGTGCTGTTGCGCGACCAGATGGAACGACCCAAAATCGTGGCTCGAGTGGAGACCACCAGGCGGCTGTTCGCCCGCGCGGCAGACGTACACGAGGTCTTCGCCGAGGGGCAGAGCCTGCTGGCGCGCATGTTGCACGCCATCTATCTGGGCGACTGGGTCAGCTGCTACCTGGCGCTGCTGTACGGCGTGAACCCCACCGATATCAGCTACATCAACCTGCTGAAAGCGGTGCTGGAAAAGATTGACGAAGACGACCCCACCTATACCGAAGTGCTCCAGAAGGAACTTCAGGCGATAGGTTAGACATCCACCACTCAAGGGCAGACACGAAGTCTGCCCTTTGTCTTTCTCCTTTCCAGCACTTCCTCTGCTAGGGCGTTCCCAATTTCAAATATTCGCTGCAGAAGACTTGATATTATCATTATCAAGTGGTATAATAAAAACGCAATCAATCCTCTGAAAACACAGGAGGTTCGCAACCATGCGACTGGATAGATTGACCATTCGCGCACAGGAAGCGGTGCAGAATGCACAGAGCATCGCCGAGCGCATGAATCATCAGAATATCGACGCCGAGCATCTACTGCTGGCACTCATCGACCAGAGCGAGAGCATCGTGCCGACGGTGCTGCAGAAGCTGGGCGTGCAGCTGCCCATGCTGCGCCGCTACGCAGAGGCAGAGCTGCAAAAGCTGCCGCAGGTGCATGGTGCATCGGTCGCGTCATACATCACCCCGCGCTTCAAGCAGGTGATGGACAAAGCCTTCGAGGAGGCGGCGCGGCTGAAGGACGAATACGTCAGCACCGAGCACCTGCTAATGGCGTTGGTGCAGGATACGCAGGGGCCCGCCGGTCGCCTCCTCAAGCAGATGGGCGTGACGCCCGATAACCTGTACCACGCGCTGATGGAGATTCGCGGCGGGCATCGCGTCACCGACCAGAACCCGGAGGAAAAGTATCAGGCGCTGGAGCGCTACGGACGCGACCTCACCGACCTCGCCCGCAAGGGCAAACTCGACCCTGTCATCGGGCGCGATGAGGAGATCCGGCGCGTGATTCAGGTGCTGTCGCGGCGCACCAAGAACAACCCCGTGCTTATCGGCGAGCCGGGCGTGGGTAAGACCGCCATCGTGGAAGGGCTGGCGCAGCGCATCGTTGCGGGTGACGTGCCCGAGGGGCTGAAGAACAAGCGCGTCTGGCAGATGGATCTGGGCGCGATGGTGGCGGGAACCAAGTACCGCGGAGAGTTCGAAGACCGTCTGAAGGCAGTGATGCGCGAGATTCAGGCGGCTGAGGGACAGATTATCGTCTTCATCGACGAGATACACACCCTCGTGGGCGCAGGCGCGGCGGAAGGTGCCATCGACGCTGCGAACATGCTGAAGCCGATGCTGGCGCGCGGCGAGCTGCGCTGTGTGGGCGCGACCACGCTGGATGAGTATCGCAAGCACATTGAGAAAGACCCCGCGCTGGAGCGCCGCTTCCAGCCGATTCTGGTCACTGAGCCAGATGTGGACGACACCATCGCCATCCTGCGCGGGCTGAAGGAGCGGTACGAGGTGCATCACGGCGTGCGCATTACCGACAGCGCGATTGTGGCGGCGGCGACGCTGTCGCACCGCTATATCTCCGACCGCTTCCTGCCCGACAAGGCGATTGACCTGATCGACGAGGCGGCGTCGCGCCTGCGCATGGAGATCGACTCCATGCCCACCGAAATCGACGAAATCGAGCGGCGCATCCGTCAACTGGAGATCGAGCGCGAGGCGTTGCGCAAGGAGGATGACCCCGCCAGCAAAGAACGGCTAGCAAAGCTGGAGGCGGAAATCGCCAACCTGCGCGAGGAGAGCAACCGCCTGAAGGCGCACTGGCAGCAGGAGAAGGAGATTATCACCAACATCCGCCGCATCAAGGAGCAGATCGAGCAGGCGCGCCTGA
>Ga0308398_1000069_pt1 | contig 65645 bp, 70 predicted proteins | sample Hotspr20SampleT9_FD_202360 | JGI IMG/M metagenome (GOLD analysis project Ga0308398, IMG submission 202360) | Hot spring phototrophic mat microbial communities from Mushroom Spring, Yellowstone National Park, Wyoming, United States - 20051001_T9 ...
TCCCCCCAGGAAGATATCTTCCTGGGGGGATGGGTTTTCAAGAAGCAGGGGGTGGAATTACCGGTTCAGGAAGGGGAAGAGCGAGCCAGGCTTCGATATCCTTTTCATCGGCATCCCAGCGGTAAGCCACTTCCAGGTTATCCTTACTGATGAGCTGGGTTGGCGCCCAGTAGAAATGCCCGGGTTCAAACTCTTTCCGGATCACCCCAAGGAGAACCCTCAGGGCCATGACCGAGGCAATGGAGGGAGGATTGGCGTTGGTGAGTTTAAGCTTACCCGCTTTGATGAGGTCAAGTCCGTACGGTGCGCCGTTCTGGGATACAATCGTTACCTGGTCTAATTTCCCCAATCGCTCCAAGGCGTTCGCTGCCCCCACAGCCATGTCTTCATTCTGGACGAAGAGCCCCACAAGGTCCGGATGAGCGGTAATGATGTTGGTGGCGGCTTCATAGGCTTTCTGCCGGTTCCATTCTGCAGAGACCTGGGTCACCACCGTGAGGTTGGGATTCTTGCTCAATCCCTCTTTGAAGCCTTCGCTATAGGCTTCGGCATCTCCACGACCGAGGGTCCCTTCGATGATGGCCACCTTCCCACTCGAAAGGTTTTCGGCCATCCACTCGCCCAGGGGTCGGGCAAAGGCTTTGAGGTCAATCTGCATAAACCCGGCCGACTTGGGGAGGAGATCCGGATGGTACCCGTACTGGAAAAAGATGGGAACGCCGGCTTTGCTGGCGGCGTCGACTGCGGCCCTCTCGGAGGACAGCGATACCGCATAGATGAGGATTCCATCCACTCCCCGGGCGATGGCATCCTGGACATTGGCCAGTTCCTGAGCCGGGTCGAGGTTCGAAGTGTAGATGATCATTTTAACCCCCAATTTTTTGGCCGCGATTTCAGCAGCCTGTGAGCCATACTGGTATACGGCTCCCCGGTAGCACGAATGAAGGCGATTTCCAGGGGTTTTTCCGCTGCTTGTACCATCCCCACAAGCATCGCCCACAAAAACACCAAGACCAAAAGCCCTATACCCAGTCTTTTCATGTCCATCATCCTCCTTTCAAAAAATCGAAGAATCGTTTCTCCAGAAACGTCCTTTTCAAAGACCATCTCACCTCCCCTTCATCGCGCCCCCTGGAACATCACCGCCATCACCATGATGGCTCCCAGAACCACGTTCTGGAAGTTGGCGCTGATGCCCATGAGGTTCAGACTGTTCGATACCAACCCCAGAAGAAAGACCCCCAGAAGCGTTCCCCAAACCCCTCCGCGTCCTCCAAAAAGAGGGGTACCACCGATCACCACCGCGGCTACGCCCCGTAATTCATACCCGGTCCCCATGGTGGGCAGGGCTGAATCAAGGATAGAACTCAACACCAGAGCCGCCACCCCCACCAGGAAGCCATTCAGCGCATAGAGGGCCATTTTCACTCTTCCTACCCGTACTCCCGAAAGCCTTGAAGCTTCCTGATTCCCCCCGATGGCATAAGCGTATCGGCCCAGGGGGAAGTTGCGCAGGAAAAAATGGGTACAGATCAAAAGCACCACAAAGAAGACCACCGGCAGGGGTACACGGAAGACGCTCCGGATCCCGATGAGTTCGTAGAGACCCCCCATACCGTTAATAGGGCTTCCCCGACTGATCACCACGGCAATCCCCTGGAGAAAGGTCATCATCCCCAGGGTGATGATGAAGGGATGGGCTCGTTCCAGCGCAGCCAGAAAACCGTTGAAAAAACCGAAGAAAGTGGCCACACCAAGACAGGTGAGTATGGCCAGGAAGAGGGGAAATCCCCGGAGAATCACCATTCCGGCCAGGTACGCACTCAGAGAAAGGAGGCTGCCTACCGAAAGATCCAGGTTGCCGGATACGAGAAGCAGAGTGGCGCCAAGGCTTACAATTCCCAGTACCGAAATCTGCAGGAGAATGTTCAGGAAATTCTGCAGACTCAGAAAGCGAGGATTGACAATCCCGGTAATCAACACAATGGCCACAAGGACAAGCAGGAGAACATTTCGGCCGCGCAGTTCAAACTTCACCTTTTTCGCCTCCTAACATGCAACCGAGGAGATCTCTGGGGGTTTCGTTCCAGGGTTCGGTAATTTCCCTCTGGATGCGACCATCCCGGAAAACCAGAATCCGGTCGGAAAGGGTGATGAGCTCATCAAGGTCTGAAGAGAAAAGGAGGATGCTCTTGCCCATTTCCCGGGCTTCCTGAAGAAGTCGGTGTACCTCCTGACGGGCTTCCACATCAATCCCCTGGGTGGGATTCTCCAGAAGCCACACGGAAGCATCGGAAAAAAGGGCCCGGGCCAGGAGAACCTTGCGCTGGTTTCCACCGCTCAAAATACCTACCTCCGCCTGACGATGGGGAAGGGCGATATTCAGGGACCGGACGTAAGCTCCGGCAGCTTCTTCTTCCTGTCGCAGATCGATCAAGTGGCGATGTGTCACCTTACGCAGCCGAGCCAAAGTCACGTTTTTGGGATAGGAAAGGGGTAACACCAGCCCTTCCCGCCGCATGTCTTCGGGCATGAAGAAAAATCCCCGTTCCACCATCCGGGGAAGAGAAAAATCCTTCAGGGGCTTTCCTCGAAAGAGGAGTGTCCCTTCACGCAGGGGCCAGATACCAAAGAGAACCCGCAGCATCTCCTGCGCTCCGGAGCCAGTAACCCCCAGTAAGCCCAGGATTTCTCCCCTTCGTAAGACAAGACGCACTCCGGCAAAGGTTTTGCCATCGGAAAGGTCGTTTCCCTCCAGAACAATTTCTCCGGGAGATTTTCTTTCCCGTTTGACTTCCCTCTGCAGACGATGTCCGGCCATTTTCTCCACCAGGCTTTCTTTATCGAGTTCCCCACGCTCGAAGGTTCCCACCCTTTTGCCGTCTCGCAGGACGGTAATGCGCTGAGCGATAGTCAGGACTTCGTCAAGATGATGGGAAATGTAGAGGACCGCCATACCCTGCTCTAAAAGTCGCTCGATGAGACGAAAGAGAAACGGAATCTGTTCACCGGAAAGCGCCGCGGTAGGTTCATCAAGGAGAATCACCCGGGCATTTTCACTTAGGGCTTTGAGGATGGCGACTTCCTGTTTCTGGGCAACCGGGAGGTCCTCCACCCGGGCTCTACAGTCCAGGGAGAGTTCGAAAAGCCGGATCATGGTTTCGGCCTGGGCGAAGATCTTCCGGAAATCCATTCTTCCAAGTCCGGTTCGGGGCTCCCTTCCCAGAAAAATGTTTTCCGCTACCGAGAGGGCCGGAACAAGCTGCTGGTCCTGATAGACGGTGGCAATGCCCAGTTCCCTGGCTTTGTAGGGGGTGAGGAAGGAGAACGATACCCCTTCTATGGTAATGGTCCCCCCGTCGGGACGAAGTGCCCCGGAAATGATTTTCACCAGGGTGGACTTCCCGGCACCGTTTTCGCCCACCAGACCGTGTACTTCCCCCTTCCGGAGGGTAAGATCCACCCGATCCAGGGCCACCACCCCGGGAAAGCGCTTGGTAATCTCCTGCAAGGTCAGGACTGCAGGCGCAGACATCTCAGTGTGCAATGCCAAGCTTATTTCGAAGCCCCCGGAGGTGTTCCAGGCTCTTTTTAGCCTGTTCTTCGGTACCGCATTCCACGCTCAGGGCCCCTTTATATCCCACCCGGAGGAGAATCTTCATCACCCTTTCCCAATCGATAACGCCCTCGCCACAGGCTACTCCTACCGGAGTCCCATGGACCTTACCACGATCATCAAGGAGTACTCCCCCGATGTCCTTGGCGTGCACGTGGACCACCTTCGAGGCCACGGCTTCAAGGGCCTGGTAGGGGTCATGGCCACTGATGTAGGAATTCCCGGTATCGAAATTGACCCGGAGGTAGGAGGAATCGACCAGCTCCAGGATACGGGCCAGGGTTTCGGGATTGGTGGTAAACTGGTTGTGGGGTTCGATGCCGATGTAAATGCCGTACCGTTCGGCAGTTTGGAGCACCACCGTCAGGCTATACTTCATGATCTGAAAGGCTTCTTCATCGCTCATCCATTTGGGCTTTATGCCCTCATCGGTGTTCACCACCGGTGCCCCCAGCTGGTATGCAAAACGGATAGCCCGCCGCAGGAAAGGTACCCCGACATCCGGTCGCATGAGTGGGGCGTGCGCCGAGACCCCCGAAAACTTCATCCCAAAAGAAGCCAGGAAGTCCCGGTAGTAGAACGCATCCTCATCCATGCTGATGGCGTGGTAATACCCGGCTTCGGACAGCAGGTCTCTTCCATCGAGGAGAATTGGTTCAAAGGCTTCATATCCCATTCTGGCCGCTTCTTCCACGGCGTACTCGAAGGACTTATCCGCATGCCGCACGAACTCACCATTCACTCCCAGAATCATTCTTTCACCCCCTCATCGTGGTTAAAAAAGCCATTCCAAAATTTCGGGAAAATTTCCGGAATGACAAGCCAGCAACTTTATAACTTGCTTCAGTTCTGATAATATTTAAGAAGATGTGTGGATTTCTGGCAATGTCATTTTCGCTTTTTTTGTTGTCAAAAAAGAAGGAGGAGGTTCGCGGTGTTTGAGGAGAAGTTACCCGAAACACGGACCGAGAAAAGTCGCTATGCGGTGATTGCCGAACCCCCTTATCCCCCTTCCTGGTGTGCAATGCCTCATCAGCATCCGCTTCATGAAATAGGCCTGGTGAAAGCGGGACGATGCACCATCCTTCTTCCCTCTCGGAGAGAGCTTTTTGAGACTCATGAGGTTTTCTTCTTCCCCTCCGGCGTGGCACACGGGTTTACGACCGATCAAGAAGCTGGAGTGCAGTTTGTGGTGGTGCAGTTTTCGAACCTATCCCCTCAGCTTGCTGAACTTCTTTCCAACCGTTCACCGATCGGCCATTTCCGGCTCTTTCCTCTGGAGACAAGCATGTTCCTGGATATCGTCCACCGCATTCAAAAAGAATGTGTGGGGGATCTCCCCTGGGGTGAGCTCCAGTGCCAAGCTCTTCTCCAGGAACTGGTGGTGCTTCTTCTGCGCAGTCATGAACGGGTGGAACTACCCTACCTTAACCCTGAGCAGCAAGAAGCCATGGAACGAGCCCTACATATCTTTCGAGAAAGGGCCCATGAAAACCTCAAAATCACCCAGATTGCCTGGGAACTCGGTTTCTCACCGCAACACTTCCGGGACCTTTTCCATCGCTACGTGGGCGTAAGCCCCAAGGCATACCTTACGGCCCTGAAGCTCCAGCGAAGCAAATGTATGCTCCTTCACGCCGAATACAGCATTACCGACATCGCCCTGCGCCTGGGGTTTGGAAACGTTCAGCAATTCTCCAAAGTATTCCGGAAGACCACCGGAGTAAGCCCTGCGGAATGGCGAAGGACCAATCTCTCTCCCCGTCCCCAGCTTTCTCAAAGGCCGTAAGACCGGTAGCTTATTCTCTTCCTCTGGCTTCCTGGACCAGCTCCGCCCCGACCATGAGACTGACAATTTCATCGGGGTTGGTCTCTCTGGTGAGCCGTTCGCCCACCTTTTCTCCCCGCCGTAAAACCACCAGGCGGTGGGCAACCTGGAAAACGTCATAGAGCTGATGGCTGATGATAATTATGGAAACGCCCTGCTCGCTCAGGGTACGCACCAAGTTCAGCACTTTGCGTTGCTCTGCGACCCCTAAAGCCGCGGTGGGTTCGTCCATGATGAGAAGTCTGGCATTCCAGTAAATGGAACGGGAAATGGCCACCGACTGCCGCTGTCCTCCGGAGAGATTTTTGATTTTATTCTTGAGAGATGGGATCTCGATGCCCAGACGGTTCAGGACCTTATGTGATTCCTGGAGCATGTAGTCATGATCCAGAACCGGTATGAGCCCCAGGGCTTTTTTCAGTTTTTCTCGCCCCAGGAAAATGTTGGAGTACACGTTGAGGTTTTCTGCCAGAGCCAGGTCCTGATAGATGGTCTCAATCCCCAATTTCAGCGCCTCCATGGGGCTCGTAATCTTGACCTCTTTCCCGTCGAAGAAAATCTCTCCCTCATCGGCCCGGTACACCCCGGAGACGATTTTGATGAGGGTGGATTTTCCGGCCCCGTTATCCCCCAGAAGTCCCACCACTTCACCAGGATACACTTCCATACTCACCCGGTTCAGAGCCACGAGACCCCCAAACCGTTTGACGATGTTCTTGACCTCCAAAAGTGGCTTGCGCTCATTCATTGTGCTACTCTCCCTTTCTGACCATCTCCGGGAAAAACTGATCGATGAGAACCGCCAGCACCAGGATTACACCCACATACACGTATTTATTATAGGTCGGTAATCCCAGGTTCACCATCCCGGTTTCCAGAACCCCGATGACCAGAGTCCCGATGATGGAACCAATCATATTACCGGTTCCTCCGTAGAGACTGGCCCCACCAATGACCACTGCCACCACCGAGTCCAGCATCCTGGCCGAACCGGCATCGGCCCGACCGGTGACAAAGCGCAGGGTGTACATGACCCCGGAGAGGGCGGCAAAGAAGGAGGAAATCATATACACCCGGATGAGGTCCCGCTCTACGGGAATACCGGCCCTCCGAGCCGCATCGATATTTCCCCCGATGGCATAGACGTGCTGGCCGAACTGGGTCCGGGAAAGGATGAAGGCGAAAATGAGTACTACCAGTATGGCAAAGAGAAATACGTTGGGGAAAAGGGCCAAAAGCGCCCGTACCTCTCCCCTCCCGAGCCCCTCAGGTGGAGCAAACCAGGTAAAACCGCGCCCAGGGAGGTAGTAGAGGAGGTATCCGTTACCGATAAAACCCACCAGCGACGGCAGGCCGGCAATGGGCACATTGTTGCAGAGAATCTCCGAAAGTCCATAGGCGATGCCGTACATCCCGAAAGTGGCGATGAAGGGTGGAACCCTGAGTTTCGCCACCAGCACCCCATTGAGAAGACCGGGCAGAAGCCCGAGAAGCAGGGTCCCGGCAATACTGACAACGAGCGATACCACCGGTGAGAACCCCAGGGCCTGGAGGGAGACGATGATTTTGGCGCTGATCACACAGAAAAGTCCCATCACAAACCCTACCGAAAGGTCGATACCGCCGGTGATGATGACAAAGGTTTCCCCAGCGGCCAGAAGCAAAATGGTGGTCGAAGCCACCAGGATGTTCTGAAAATTCTTGGCGCTGAAAAAGCCGGTTCCAATGAAACTGAAGATGACCGCTTCGCCAAGGAGGAAGAGAAAAATCCAGCTCTTCCCCAGAAGATACAGCCGCTCTCTCCCCTTCTCAGACAGCACCATATCTACTCTCCTCATTCATAGATAATCTCCGGAAAAGTCTGGTCGATAACCACGGCGAAGATGAGAATGGTCCCCACTGCAATGTAACGGTAGAACGGTAGAATCCCGCTCATGAGGAAGCCGATCTCCAGGAGGGCGAGAACCAGAACGCCCAGAGTGGTCCCTCCGATGCTCCCCTTGCCCCCCATGAGGCTTGCTCCTCCGATCACCACTGCAGCAATGGCAAAAAGCTCCAGACTGGCCGAAAACTGGGTGTGGGTACCGATGGAAAAAATGAGGGTGGACATGACCCCGGAGAGGGCGGCAAAGAAGGAGGAAATCATATACACCCGGATGAGGTCCCGCTCTACGGGAATACCGGCCCTCCGAGCCGCATCGATATTTCCCCCGATGGCATAGACGTGCTGGCCGAACTGGGTCCGGGAAAGGATGAAGGCGAAAATGAGGAGCAGTACGGCTACGACGACGATTGCGTAGGGGACAATACCGATGAGGTTACGCATTTCACCTTCCACAATATCTGCATGCCTGGCAAAGAACGAAAGTCCCCGTCCGGGGAGAAAATAGGCGAAAAAGCCGTTCCCGATTTGTCCTACTTCTGGAGGAAGAAAGGTGATGGGAAACCCCTTGGAAAAACGAAGGGCAAAGCCATTGGCCACGCCGTACATGCCCAATGTGGCGATGAACGGTGGAACTCGAAACCGTGCCACCAGAACCCCGTTTATCAGTCCCGGTAGAAGCCCCAGGGCCAACCCTACCACGATCCCCAGAGGGATACAGAAGGAGGGGGAATAACCCCGGGCGTAGAGGTCCCTCATGATGATGGCAGAAATGACCGAGATGAGACCCCGCACAAACCCTACCGAAAGGTCGATACCGCCGGTGATGATGACAAAGGTTTCCCCCGCAGCCAGAAGCAGCGCCGGAGAAGAAGTGAGGAGAATGTTGTTGAGGGTTTTGGGAGAAAAGAAACCTCTCCCGGTGAAACTGAAGAGCACCACAAGAATGACAAGAAATAAGGCCACCCAGTTGCGACCAAGCTGAACCGCAAATCTTTGACCGTAACCGAAATGAGAATACGCCATGATTCTTAAGCGAATAAAAAGAGGGGGCAATTGGCCCCCTCTTTACCTTCAGTCGGCGCGATAGATATACTTCTGCGACTCAGGGTCATTCACGTTGTCTCTGGTAAAGAAGAAGAACCCAGGAACCATCCTCTTGGGAACTTCTTTACCTTCCACAAAGTACTGGTAGGCGGCTTCCACGGCTAAAGTTCCAATTTCATAGGGTTTCTGAGCCAGGACCAGGTCAACTTTCCCTTCTTTGAGGGCCTTGATGAGATCTTCGGTAGCATCCCAGGAAGCAATCTTCACCGCTCCGGTGAGACCGGCGTTCACCACCGCCTGGTAAGCACCCTGAGCGCTGTAGAGGTTGGTACCAAAGATCCCCACGATATCGGGATTCGCCTGCAAGGCAGCCGCTACTTGCTGCTGCGCTTTCTCCTGCACATCGAGATTGTACTCCACGCCCACGATCTCGATGTCCGGGTACTCCGACATGCCCTTTTTGAAGCCTTCCACTCTCTCCACCACGCTCGACACATCGGGATTGGTGGTCTCGATAAAGACCTTCCCCTTTTTGCCGATCATCTCGGCCAGGTGATGCGCCACTTCTACACCACCCTGGAAGTTATCTGTCCCGATAAAGGTGAGCGGGAAGGAGTACTCGCTGGGTTTCGAGTAGTCACCGTCACCAATGTAGGTATCCACGGTGATGATCTCGATGCCGCTGTCATGGATTCTCTTGAGGGGTGCGATGAGGGCTTCTTTGGAAGTGGGCCCGGTAATAATGATATCAATATCCCCTCGAGCGGCAACGGCTTCCAGAATCGGCACCTGCACCTCTGGACCCCAGGCTTTGGGGTACTCGGCTACGAAGAGTTCCAGACCCAGCTCCTTACACTTATCGGCGATACCTTTGCCGATCATGTAGTAGAAGGGGTCATCAATGGCCGGACACCAGGCAATTTTGGGTTTTTTGCCCTGTGCCAGGGTTACACCGCTCATCAATCCTACCACCAAAACCGAAACCAAAAGAAAAACTACGAAACGCTTCATTCTGGAAAATTCCTCCCTTCAAAGTGTGAGAATTTTTCAAAAATCACCGCTCAAGCGAGTATGGATAACCTTCTCAGTCTATCACCCCCATCGTTTTTCAGTCTATCACTGCCCTCCGGGCTTGTCAATGCCAAGACCCCGCACTAGGCCTGCCTTTCAAACTGGTCTTTGCTTGCGCCACAGACCGGGCAGATCCAGTCAGGGGGTAAGGCTTCGAAGGGGGTTCCCGGTGCTATTCCGGAATCGGGGTCGCCTTTTTCGGGATCATATACATACCCACAGATGAGACACACGTACTTGTCCATATGTCTTTCCTCCTTTGAAGGATTTTACAGACACCAACCGGCGCTCACCAGGGGAAATTCCCGAAACACGGAATTTCCCCTGGTTTCTTACGCTTCGCAACGTTTGAGGAGCAATTCCCACTCTTTGTCCACGTAGGCCTGGATTTCGTCGATGAGGTGGCGATTTTCAGGGGTAAAGAGATGCTTGAAACGCCCCTGCGCTTTGAGCCACTCTTCGACCGGCTTCTTTTCTTTGGGCTTATAGGTAAGGCGATACTTCCCGTTTTCCACCTCATACAGGGGCCAGATACAGCAGTCGCTGGCCAGTTGCATGATTTTCAGGGTATCACTGGGAAGGTGTCTCCAGCCCCGGTTGCAGGAAGCCAGCACGTTGATAAAGGAAGGACCATTAGCGTGAAAGGCTTTCTCCGCTTTGCTGGTGAGATCCCGCCAGTTCCAGGGGGATGACTGGGCCACATAGGGAATTCCGTGAGCCACCACGATCTCAGTCATGTTCTTTCGCCACTGGAGTTTACCTGGCTGGGCCTCTCCATCGGGGCTGGTGGTGGTCCAGGCTCCTAAGGGTGTGGCACTGGAGCGCTGGATACCGGTATTCATATAGGCTTCGTTGTTGTAGCAGACGTAGACGAAGCGATGTCCACGCTCTAAAGCCCCTGAAAGCGCCTGGAGTCCGATATCGTAAGTTCCACCATCACCACCGAAAGCCACAAAGTACATTTCTTCGGCGATTTCTCCTCTTCTCTTTTTCGCCCGGTACATGCTCTCCACGCCCGCGATGGTCGCGGCTACGTTTTCAAAAGCACTATGAATCCAGGGGATATCCCAGGCAGTATAGGGGAAAATGGAAGTTGATACTTCCAGGCACCCCGTAGCATTGGCCGCTACTACCGGTTTGTCTGCTGCCATCAAAATCAAACGTACCGCAATGGGGGCTCCACAGCCGGCACAGAGCCGGTGCCCCGGGGTGAGCATTTCTTTTCTTTTGGCTAATTCTTTGAGACTGGGCATGTTGTCGCCTCCCTTATTCTCGCAAGCCCAAGTATCCAATATGCTCTTCCACCGTGCCCTTTTGCACCACACTCTCGATGGTTTGCAGGGCTTTTTCGATGTCCTCTGGATAGATGTCTCTTCCGCCCAGGCCATAGAAGAAATCCATCATCAGGGGGCGTGAAGGCGCATCATAGAGCGCAGAACGAATTTCGGTAAACACCGGGCCCCCAAAACCGCCGAAAGAGACCGAGCGATCCAGTACCGCTACGCCCTTCAGGGGCAGAAGCGCTGCGGCGATCTCTTTCCTGGGGAAGGGACGGAAACACCGTATTTTGAGGAGTCCAACTTTTTTGCCTCGCTCTCGCAGGACATTGACTGCCTCCTTGGCCGTTCCACAGGTAGAACCCAGGGCCACCACCGCGTACTCGGCGCCCTCAAGTTTATAGGTTTCCAGGAGATCATAGGCACGCCCGGTCATTTTTCCAAACTCTTCTCCCACCTTCTTGATGATGGGGAATGAATTATCGATGGCCTCAATCTGGGAGCGTTTATGCTCGAAGTAGTAGTCAAAGAGATCCAGAGGGCCATAGGTCACCGGGTGAGCAAGATCGAGCAGCGGATACACCGGTTTGTATGGACCCACAAAGTTCTGCACCAGCTCATCATCGAGGACCTCTACCCGTTCCACGGCGTGACTGATGATGAATCCATCCTGGGTGACCATTACCGGAAGCCGGACGTTCAGGTCTTCGGCAATTCTCACCGCCTGGATGATGTTATCGTACGCTTCCTGGGCATTCTCCGAAAAGAGTTGAATCCATCCCGCATCCCTGGCTCCCATAGTATCAGAATGGTCACAGTGGATGTTGATGTTTCCGGAGAGGGCCCGGTTGGTAACCATCATCACGATGGGTAAGCGTAAACTGGCGGCAATATAGAGCATTTCCCACATCAGCGCCAGACCGTTGGCGGCGGTGGCGGTCATCACCCTTCCTCCCGCAGCAGCAGCACCAATGCAGGCGCTCATGGCGCTGTGTTCGCTCTCTACCGTCACAAATTCGGTATCCACCAGTCCGGCACTCACATACTCCGCAAAACGCTCTACACAATCGGTCTGCGGGGTAATAGGGTAGGCAGCCACGACATCAGGGTTAATCTGCCGCATGGCGTAAGCCACCGCAGCATTACCGTTCAAACCAAGCACTCTGGTTTTTAATTCCATCACCTTGGCCATTTTTCTACCTTCCTTTCCTTAGCGTTCCGGAATCATGTCGATAGCTTTGGCCGGGCAGATGCTTGCACAGATACCGCAACCCTTGCAGTGATCGTAGTCAAAGCTGACCATGATTCCCTTGTCCGCATCCACAATGACCGAACCATCAGGGCAATAAGCCCAGCAGAAAAAGCAGTTAATGCATTTTTCTTTGTCCACCTTCGGCCTTTCGGTTCTCCAATCACCGGTCTTGTACTGACGGGCATTACCTGCTTCGGTAATGATTCCCCCGGGAACCAGCTCTTTCCATCCCTTGAGTTTACTCATCCTATCTGCGCCTCCTCATGAGCCCTCTTGAGACAATTCAGGTTTTTCTCGATAACTTCCGGTCTCAGCTTTTCTCCAAATTGAGAACGCACCGCTTCCAGAACGGTTTCTATCTTCACCTGATTAAATACCCGGCACAGTGTCCCGAGCATGGGAGTGTTGAGAACGACCCTTCCCAGGATCTCGCGAGAAATCTTCGACGCGTCCACCGTGACCACCGTACCAGTATGGAAACCCAGAAGTTCCCGAAGCTTCAAGGGAGAATCGGGAAAATTCGCTACCACCACACCATCCGGACTGAGACCTTCCAGGACATCAACCGCTCCAAAGAGGGTGGGATCCACCACCACCACAATTTCAGGATTGGTAACCCCACAATGGATGTTGATGGGCTTTTCACTGATCCGATTGTAGGCTTTCACCGGAGCTCCCATTCGCTCCGGACCATACTCGGGGAAGGCCTGAAAGTACTTGCTTTCCCGGAGAAGGGCGTCGGCCAGAATCCTTGACGCAGTTACGACACCCTGTCCACCACGACCGTGCCACCGAATTTCCAGCGGTTTTTCCAAGACTAAAAGACCTCCTTCCTCAACTCTCTTCTTCCTTCTAAGGCCTGCGAGAGGGTAATCTCATCGGCAAACTCCAGATCTCCCCCCGAAGGTAATCCTCGAGCAATAAGCGTTACTTTTACCGGAAAATTGCGCAATTTCTCGGCGATAAAAAGAGCAGTTGCTTCGCCGTCGACTGAGGGGTTGATAGCCAGGATCACCTCCCTTGCGCCACCCTGTGCCACTCTCTGTAAAAGTTCTCTGATACGTAAATCATCCGGGCCTATCCCCAGAAGAGGAGAAAGTACCCCCTGTAAAACGTGATAGACACCTCTAAAACCGGCTTTTTCCAGAGCGATGATATCCTGAGGTCTCTCTACCACGCAAATAATCTCCCGGTCACGTTCGGTATCTTCGCAAATTCGACAGACTTCATGCTCACTATAAAAACCACAGATAGAACAAAAACCGATGTTTTTTATTCCCTGCAGTGCAGCAAGGAGCTCCTCGAGCTCCTCTCCTTTGGATTTGGTGAGGTAAAACGCCAGGCGCTGGGCAGTCTTGGGGCCAATACCGGGCAATTTTGCAAAAGCCAAAATAAGCCTTCCAAGTGCTTCAGGATATGCTTCTTTCAACATCAACTCACCTTTCTAAAAGAAGCCGGGAATATCGAGCCCACCGGTGATTTTGGCCAGTTCCTCCTGGGCCAGGGTTTTCGAGCGCTGTAACGCTTCATTCACCGCCGCAAGAATCAGGTCCTGGACCATTTCCACGTCATCCTCTTTGAGGAGTTCGGGTTCAATGGTGATACGAAGGATTTCCTGTTGTCCGTTACACACCACGTGTACCATCCCCCCACCGCTCTGGGCCTCCACGGTCCTGGTCCGTAAATCCTCCTGAACCTTAGCCATTTTCGCCTGCATCTTCTGGGCTTCCTTCATCAGGTTTTTCCAGTTCTGCACTTTCCCATTCACCCCTTATGTCTTCACTCACCGAATAGTTTACCACGATTCCAGAAAATAAATCAGTGACTTCAAGAAGAAGTGGCTTGTCCTCCCTTCTTGGCCTTTTCAAATTTTTTTTGCCTTCGCCTTGAGGAGGGACAGGAGGCAATTGCACTTCTCGAAGAGGTTGCGGAGCGTCGACCACCACACACTCAACCTCACAGGTTCCGCCGGTAACCTTCTTGAGAATTTCGCCGAGGAGGAGCAAATTTTCCTTTCGCTCCACGCTCTCTTTGTGGAACTGGCAGTGTGGAGCAAAAAGGAGTTTCAGTTTGGAAGCATTCTCTCTCTTCATCTCCGCGGCCTGTAAAAAGGCATAGAGGGAAATTTTTGTTTTTTTGACCTCTTGGAGAATCTGATCCCAGAGATTACCGCCTGCTTCTTCGCTTTCTATAGAGGTAACCTCAACGGACCGGTGCACCGCAGGCGGTGCGAACACCTGCGGTTGCTCTTCTGGGGGTTTCTTCGGGGAAGAATCCATGATTTCGGCGATTTTCAGGGCCGCGATTTCCAGGGAAATCCGGGGCTGCAGAGAACGGCGCAAAAGCGCTTCCACATTCTGGAGTTCTTCCAGGATTCTCCTCAAGGTGTTCGAATCCACCGTAGAAAGCATGGTGCGGAGTCTGTTTCTCCGCTCTGGAGGAATGTCGAAAACCGGACGGTCCTGAAGCACAGAAACGATGAAAAGATCCCGAAAGAAACGCAGTAGACTTCTCACGATATCTTCGGGACTCAAACCTCGTTCGATCCATCGATGGATGAAGAGAAAGACCTCTCCTCGATGCCCCCTCTCAATGACCTGAAAGAACCGGGATAGCTCCCCTTCGTCGACCTCACGCAAAATCTGAGAGGCCATGACGAGATCGATCTTCCGTTCTCCCCAGGCTAAAAGCTGCTCTAAAAAAACTTCAGCGTCCCGAAGCGACCCCTCTGATTTCCGAGCAATGAGATGCAGGGCCTCTTCGGTTACTTCCACGCCTTCTTCCTGAATCATTTTCTGCAGTTGCTCGACGATCGCTCTATGAGGAACAGGATTAAAGAGCAACCGTACGCATCGAGAGATAATGGTTTCAGGAATCCGATGGGCATCGGTGGTAGCCAGGATGAAAATAACGTGCCGGGGCGGTTCTTCCAGAGTTTTTAAAAGGGCGTTAAAGGCCTCGTTGGTAAGCATATGGACTTCATCGATAATATACACCTTGAAACGGGACTCCAGGGGTGCGTACTTGGCTTTTTCGCGAAGCTCTCGGACTTCATCAATGCCCCGGTGGGAAGCGGCATCAATTTCTAAAACATCCAGAGAGTTGCCCTGGCGAATGCTGGAGCAACTGCTGCACTTCCCACAGGGAGTGGGAGTGATACCTTCTTCGCAGTTCACGGCCATGGAAAGGATCCGGGCGGTGGTGGTTTTTCCTACCCCCCGTGGACCAGAAAAAAGGTAGGCATGGGCAACCTTTTTCTCTTGCAGGGAGTTACTGAGGATTTTGACCACTACTTCCTGTCCCACCACATCCTCAAAGCGATACGGTCTCCATTTCCGATACAAAGAGAGGTACGACAAATCGTTCACCTCGAAACACACGAATTTGCCTCTAACCGTGCGCCGGCGCTCGATACTTTTCTCCCAGCCGTGTTAGAAGCGAAAGGCTCCGGTCAGGCACCCTTGCGGCACCCGAAGAGCCCTACGTACCGTTGCTTCCTTCCGGACCTGGCGGGGTTGGTAGGGATTCGTCGCGCAAGACCCGACCTTCAACACCCTCTTCCTCTAACCAACACTGAGAGAAAAAACCTCACACCAGATTTCGACCCTGCTATAGCGGATTGCAGGTTCAGGGCACCGCTAACTCCCCGTCTGAGCACGATTAGAGGCAAATCTGGCGGAGAGGGTGGGATTCGAACCCACGAGACAGGTTTATAGCCTGTCTACCCGCTCTCCAGGCGGGCGCCTTCGTCCAGCTCAGCCACCTCTCCCTTCTTTTCCCAGAATAATTATAAAAAGGAGTGAGTTCTTTTACAAGTTTGATTTTCCTGAAAAGTGGGGATAGAAAAGAACAAACTCGCTTGCCAAGCTCGGGAAAAGTGCTAAAATATTTTTGAAGAAAGGAGAAAAACGATGAAAAGTTTACCTCCCAGAAGTGCCCAGAGATTAATTCGCTGTTATCATCTTGCTCAAGAATCACGGACCAGGGGAGAACCATACCTGACCAGCGGAAGCATCGCTTCTCTTCTTGGGGTTGATGAAACCCAGGTGCGGAAAGACATGGCCCTCATCGAGATGGAAGGCATGCCCAAGAGGGGTTATCCTGTGGAGACCCTGATCAGAAAGCTCGAAGCCCTTTTCGGAATGCATAAAGAGCGCCTGGCGGTCCTGGTAGGCGTGGGGAATTTAGGAAGAGCACTGATGAATTACCCTCGTTTCTTCCACTATGGGGTTCGGATCGGCTGTGCTTTTGAGAAGGACCCCACCAAACACGGCACGCAGATCGGCGGGATAACCATTTATCCCTTGGAAAACCTGCAAGAAATGGTACGGGTACTGCGGGCCGAAATCGGCATCCTGGCCATTCCTCCACAGGACGCTCAGGAGGTAGCTATCTCTTTAGTGGAAGCAGGAGTCCGTGGTATATGGAACTTCTCCCCGACCCTTTTGCGGCTTCCCAAAGGTATCGCGGTCCGCAACGAGTGTCTGGAAACCGGTCTCGTAACGCTGCTCTACGAGTTACAGAGAGGAGAATATTCGTGTACTTCCTGCGCCGAAACGACATCTTCCCCCTCATAGCTATCGGCATCGTTTTCGGGTTTCTTTTGGTATTCAAATATTTGCCGGTCTCAGGGAATTCCTCTTCTTATCGAGTGCGCATCGAAAGCGAAGAGGGAAAACGGGAGATCACCGTAACCATGGATTCCAGAGAGACGCTTCACCTGCACGGTCCTCTCGGAGAGACCACGGTGGCCATTCAGAACGGTAAGGTCTGGGTGATTTTCTCTCCCTGCCCGGACAAGACCTGCATCAAAATGGGAAAAATCCCCGATAATACCGATTTCATCGCCTGTATACCCAATCGGGTGGTTATCCGGATGGTCCGCTAAAACCGTCCTAAATCTCCGGCAATAAAGTGGTCCAGAACGATGGTTGCCGCTCCAAGGAGGGTTACATCGTCTCCCCACTCGGAATAATAAATCCGGGGGGCAACGTATTCCCGGTAGAGGAGGCGTTCTTCTACCACCTGCTTTACCGATTTCTCGATAAAATCCCGGGCCAGAGCGGCCTGCCCGCCGATGACCACCATCTCCGGATCATAAAGGTTAATGAGGTGCACCACGCCGATTCCCACGTACTGGCCCAGCTGCTGCAAAAGTTGCAGGGAAGTCGAGTCTCCTGTCTTTGCTCCTTCCAGGAGATGATGGAACTCGAGTTTTCCCTCCCCCTCAAGCACTTTCCTGAGGTAACCATTGCCTCCAAACCAGGCCACTTCGCGAGCTTTTTCCACGATGTTATATGTGCTACAGTACATCTCCAGGCACCCGTAATTTCCACATACACATCGGGGGCCGAAGACGTTGACGCTGGTATGTCCGATTTCTCCCCCTTTCTGGTTGACTCCCTGGTAGATTCTTCCGTCCACCAGCACCCCGGTTCCTACCCCTTCTCCCACCATGAAGTACACCATATTTTCCACTTCTTTCGCCTGCCCACTCCAGGTTTCATGGAGGCAAGCAGCGTGGGCATCGTTCATCATGAAGATGGGCAGGTCGTATTCGAAGAGATACTTACGGAGGTCCAGATTCCGATACCGCAGAAACGTCGGGTGGGCCAGAATGGTGCAGGATTCCGTATCCACCGGTCCCGGGACGCTGACTCCAATTCCCAGAATGAGGCTCAAGGACTGGGTGGCGTACTCCAGAACGTGAATGAATTCTTTCTGGAGTTCTAAAAGCGCCAGATCGGTGTTCTCGAGGAGGCTATAGTGGGAATCCCTTCGAAAGAGTACGTTGGGGCCGAGATCGGTGAGAGCAATGGAAAACCCCCGCCGGGTAAAACGGATGGCCACAATGTAGAAGGCCTGCTCGTTGACCGCAAGAAGAATAGGTTTGCGGCCCGCTCTGGTGTCTGAAACACCGACTTCTTTGAGGAGATTGGCAGAAAGCAGGTCATTGACGATATTGGTGATGGTAGGCTGGGTGAGTCCGGTAATGCGAGCGAGATCGATGCGTGACATCAGCCCCTTCTTCTTGAGGAGCTTCAAAACCAGGGAACGATTCTTTACCTTGACGTCGAAGAGATTATCTCCCACCCACTGGTTACCCATATTTTTATTATATTCCTTCTCCTCCAAGAGGGCAATGCTTTCCCAGGCTTGACTTTTAGAGGTAAAATAGAATGCAGTTAATAAAAGAGGTGAACGGTGGATACTGGTGTTTCTTCCCGAAAGATGAAGTTCTGGCGCTGGCTTTATCCGGGAATGCGGGTTAAAAGGTGGCTACTTCTCGCCATTCTGGGGGTCATACTCATCTCCCTGGGGATGAGTCTTATTCTTTCCAACCCTTCCTTCAGGGTCATTTATCGTTACTGGCGCGAACTGGTCTTCGAAACCATGAGAAGCTACTGGGCAGCAGTTCTTTTCGGAGTGTTGTGGTTAGCCGGTGGAACAGCCCTCATCTTCTACGGGCTCCAGCAGATGAACCGTTCTGTCCTGGGAGCGGTGACGCCCTCTCCGGAGAGCGAAATCGTGGAAAAAGTCTTCAAAAAAAGGCGCCTGGAACGAGGCCCTCAAATTGTGGCCATCGGAGGAGGACATGGTTTGCACACTCTTCTCCATGGCATCAAAAACTATACCGCCAATATCACCGCCATTGTGACCGTTTTCGATGATGGAGGCAGCTCAGGAAGACTCCGGCGAGAAATGGGTGTTCTTCCCCCCGGTGACATCCGGAATTGCCTCATCGCTCTGGCCGATGTTGAGCCTCTGATGAGGGAGCTCTTTCAGTACCGTTTCCCCGATAACGAGGAATTGAAGGGACATAATGTCGGAAATCTTTTCATCACTGCCCTTACCCAGATCACCGGAGATTTCCAGAAGGCTATTCTAGAGTCTAGTAAAGTCCTGGCGGTCCGGGGAAGAGTTCTACCAACCACCCTGGAAAACGTCCTCCTCAAGGCAGAGTGTGAAGACGGCTCCATTATCCTGGGAGAATCCAACGTGGGGACGTGCCGAAAAAGGATCAAGAGGATTTTCCTGGAACCTCCCTTCGCCCGTACCACACCCGAAGTGATCAAAGCCCTGGAGGAAGCAGACCTTCTGGTTTTAGGACCGGGAAGTCTCTATACCAGCGTACTCTGTAATCTGGCGGTGGAAGAGGTCCGGGAGACCATCATGCGTTCTCCAGCACCCCTGGTTTTCGTTTGCAACATTACCACCCAGCCTGGGGAAACCGACGGATACACCTTTGCCGACCACCTACAAGCCCTTTTCGCCTTCCTTCCTCCGGAAAGGGTCAATTATGTTCTCGTCAACGGAGAGACCCCCCCTCCGGATGTGCTGGAAGAGCTCTCCCGCTCCGGCGTGGAGCCGATTCTGGTTGAAAATCTGGACCTTCCACCACAGACCAAGGTTCTCGAAGCTTCGCTTCTTTCTCAGGACGCACCTACCCGCCATGACTCTGGAAAATTAGCTCAGGCCCTGGTAGAGATTCTCCTGGAAGAAAAGCCATTCTTCAGCTTCTACTTTGCCCTGCAGGGGAATCAGGGCTTTAAAAACCTCAAGATAGCGCGTCTTGTGAAGGGGTGGCGAAAGGGCCAGAACGGAAAGGCGCTTCATACTTCTGGAGCGTCAGCTCGAAAATGAGCGCCACAGGAGCGAGGATTTCGGAGGGCGCTTTCGGTAACAAGAAGCGCGCTTTTCACCATACTGGTGAGTTCCAGAAGCTCCGGAGAGACTCCATAGCTTCTTCTTAAAGTCGTCACCTCTTTCTGGAGCTGGAGGAAGAGTTCCTGAGCGTGGGAAAGACCTTCTCGATGACGGACGAGTCCCACGTACTTCCACATGTTGATTTTTACCATATCTCTTAACCCCTCGATGACACTTGCCGGAGGGGGACTGCCGATCTTCTCTCCCCAGGGAAGAATGGCAGGATGGAGAAAATCTTTCTCGTGACGAACAATATACCGAGCAACCCGATAGCCGAAAACCAAACCTTCGAGGAGACTGGTGGACGCTAAGCGGTTTGCCCCGTGAAGACCCGTGCAGGCCACCTCACCAACGGCATAGAGCCGGTCGAGATTCGTCCTTCCCCAGCTATCGGTGAGAATGCCACCACACAAAAAATGTGCTCCAGGAACCACCGGGATGGGTTCTCTGGTAATGTCCAGATTATGGTGCCAGAGTTCTTCGTAGATACCCGGAAAAGTGGCCCTGATCTTATCCGGTGAGAGGTGGTGGCACAGGTCAAGGTAGACGCACTTGGCCTGCGTAGCCTGAATTTCCTGGAAAATTGCTCTGGCAACCACATCTCGAGGGGCCAGGCTGCCCAGAGGATGATACTTCTGCATAAAGGGTTTCCCCCGATGATCTACCAGTTCGGCTCCTTCCCCCCTGACAGCCTCAGAGATGAGGAACGCGCTTGAAGGACGGGTGGAATAGAAAAGCGTAGGGTGGAACTGTACGTATTCCATGTTGACAAGATGTGCTCCGGCCCGATCCGCCATGACCAGGCCGTCCCCGGTGTTCCAGGGACCACCGGAAGCATACTCATAAATGGCATTCAACCCTCCGGTCGCCAGAACCGTGTTCCGGGCAAGTAACGGGATGACCTCTCGCTTTTTCTTGTCCAGAACATAGGCACCCCAGCATTCTCGAGGTCGATACCGCCAGGCATGATCCTGAGCGTGAAAGGAAGAAACCAGAAGCTCCAGGCACAGAAAACCGCTTTTGAGCTCAATGTTAGGGTGATTACTGATTCTCCGGTTCAGCGTCTGCTGGATAACTCGACCGGTGTAGTCCTTTACATGGAGGATGCGTCGTAAGGAATGAGCGCCTTCCCGGAACAGGTCGAGATTCCCCTCCGCATCCCGGTCAAACGGAATCTTCAGGTATTCTAAAAGTAACCTTTCTACCAGGACCGGACCCAGACGAGCCACCAGACGGGCGCTTGCTTTCCAAGAAGAACCGGAAGAAGCTCGCATGATGTCTTCGTAGAGCTTCTCGAATGTATCATTCCTCCCCCGAAACACAATCCCACCCTGGGCCTGGGCAGTGTTGGTTTCTTCCAGGGTTTCCCCTTTGGTGAGGAGCACCACCCGGTATCCCTGTTCCGCAAGAAGCAACGCCGTGATACTTCCGGCAATGCCGTTACCAACCACCAGGGCATCACAGTACATTTTCAGCTCTTACCTCCAGGCTCATGTCGATCCAGGGTGCATGGTGGGTGATGTAGCCGGTGGAGATGATGTCCACCCCCTGTTCGGCTATCAATCGGACATTATGGGGACCGACATTCCCTGAAGCTTCCAGCAAGGCTTTTCCCTTCCCCAGACGTACCGCCTGTCGTATATCTTCAAGACCCATGTTATCGAGCATGATTACGTCCACCCTCTCTTCCAGAGCCTCCTGTACCTGTCGCAAATCGGTGCATTCCACTACAATTTTGGCGGTAAAAGGAATTCGAGAGCGAATTTCAGCGATAGCCTGCTTGAGGGAGCCACAGAGCAGGAAATGATTGTCCTTGAGGAGAACACAATCATAGAGACCCAGGCGGTGGTTGGTGCCACTTCCGCAGCGCACCGCATATTTTTCGAAAGCCCGTAAACCCGGAGTCGTTTTTCGCGTGTCGGCGATTCGAACCCCCAGGTCTTGGACCAGACCCACCATTTCCTTCGTTTTGGTAGCAATCCCCGAGAGACGCTGCAAGAGATTGAGGGCCGTCCGCTCTCCGGTGAGGATGGCACCTGCGTTTCCCGAAAGGCGCATCAGGACATCGTGGGGTCGAAAAGTGGTGCCATCCTGAACCACGATTTCTCCCCGGACTTCGGGATCAAGGAAAGTAAAAATCCGCAGGGCAAATTGTCCCCCGGCCATCACTCCTTCTTGCTTGGCCACCACATCGGCCTGAATTTTCTTTTGAGCCAGCTTCCCCAGACCTTGGGTAGTAAGGTCACCCACCCCCACATCCTCCTGCAAAAACCGCTCAATGTAGCGATCCACAATCCAGGTAGGCCAATCTTCCACGGTATCACGCTCCTCTGGTAACAAGTTTCTGGTCTTCTACCACTCCAAAAAGTAAGAATCCTGCAATCTTTTCAATTCCCCCTCTCTCCCCGAAACGGCGGGAAAGAATGAGATTGTATTCGAAAAGATAGGTAGGATTGCGAAGGAGTGCAGCCACCTCTTTGGGTGAGAGATGGAAAACAGGAAGCACCTTTTTCCCAAAACCTGCGGCCTGAATCACCCTCACAAAATCGCAACTCACCACGAAATCTCCCTGTCTCAGGGCTTCCTGATAGAAGCTGGTCACGTTGATATAGGTCTTCCCCTTACAAAGATACCCTTCGATCGTTTCTCCCTCCAGGCTTCTACGCCAGTGCCACCCCATTTTCTCGGCTTTTTCACGGATTTCCTGAACCTTGACCCTTCCGGGAACCACAAGGAGGAAGTACGCCGGTGTTCCCAGCGCCATCTCTTCGGCTACTTCCTGGAGAAAGATCAGGTCTCTCTCCAGAGAAAAAGCGCGGGGGAAAAGAACCATCACCGTTTTCCCTCCCGCCGGAAAGGAAAAATCTCCCGGAGAAAGCAGATCCGCCAGGACGTTGCCCGAAAAGTAAATGGGGATGTTTTCCAGGCGGCACACCTTCACCAGATCATAGTCATCCACGAAGACCACTCGGGCAAAATACTTGACCAGAAAACGCTCCAGGAGAGAAAACGAGAGGTCCCAGGCCTTACTGGATCTCACGAGCACCGCTTTTTTACCGGTCAAAAGGAAAAGAAAGAAAAGCAAAAGCGGCCTTGCGCTTACCAGGACGATTTCTTCCCTCCATCCCCGACGACGCCAGAAAGTCTTGCAAAAGGAACACCAGAAGGTAGAAAAATGGGGAAAACTCCGCCAGCGGATCTCTTTCAATCCCCTTTTCCGAAAGTTCCCGGGCCAAAGGAGACTGAGCAGGAACACCGGGCTATGCGGCGACAGTTCCCTGAGTTTTTTATGCAAAGCTATGGATATTTTCTCCTCTATTTCCCCATCTGCTATAATGAGATAGCGGGGCAAGAATCCTCACCACCGGGAACGAGATGACAGGGATGCCTCGAGACAACCACCCTTCGGAGGATATTATAATACAGAGGGTTTTATTTCAGAAAGATGGGGTCGAAATGAAGAGGGTACGTGTTGGCATCGTCCAACTTCGAGTAAAGGACGACAGAAAAGAAAACCTGGCCCGGATGGAACACTGGCTCGGTGAAACGGTGCGAAACGGGGCTGAAATCGTGGCGCTACCCGAGATGTTCATCTGCCCCTATGAGTTAGACTGTTTTCCCCGCTTTGCCGAGAGTTTTCCACAGGGAGAAACGGTGACGCTTCTGGCCCACCTGGCAAAGCAACACCGTATTTACCTCATCGGTGGTTCCATTCCGGAATGCTCCGGCGATAGACTCTACAACTCTTGCTTTATTTTCAATCCCCAGGGAGAACTCATAGGACTGCATCGGAAAATTCATCTCTTCGACGTGGACCTTGGGGAAGTCCGTTTTGAGGAATCCCGGGTCTTTGCCTCTGGTGCTTCCCCAACCCTCTTTGACACCCCCTGGGGGAAAATCGGGGTGATGATCTGTTACGACGTCCGGTTTCCGGAAGTTACCCGTTTCTACGCACGCAAAGGGGCGAACATGGTGGTGGTTCCGGCTGCGTTCAACCACGTTACCGGGCCGTTACACTGGGAACTGACTTTTCGAGCCAGAGCTCTCGACAATCAGGTTTTCATGGTAGGTGTCGCACCGGCCCCCAACCCCCAGAGTCGCTATCGAGCCTACGGACACAGTATCATCACGGATCCCTGGGGAAGGGTCACAAGAGAAATGGGCGAAGAAGAAGGATTTATGGTGGAAGAACTGGATCTTCAAGAGGTGGAAAAGGTGAGAAGGGCCTTGCCACTTTTGCGACACCGAAAAGAAGAAGTGTACGCCCTTTTTGAACGGGAATACTTTCACCTTGAGCCTCCATGTGTTAAACTCATGAATAGCTTGAATGGTGAATGAGGGAGAAAAATGAGCCGAGACATCAATTACTTCTTTGGAATTGGCAATTTAACCCGTGAACCCGAGCTTCGTTATACGCCTCAGGGGACCCCGGTCTGCCGTTTCGGTATCGCCATGAACCGCCGTTACCAGGGCAAAAATGGCCTGGTCACAGAGGTTACCTACATTAACGTCTCTGCCTGGTCAAAGCTGGCCGAAGTCTGCGCGCGATATCTCCACAAAGGAAGCCGGGTAGCGGTCGTGGGAGCCATTCGTTCCAGCTCCTGGGAAGGCAAAGAAGGGGAGCGTCGGGTTTCGTATGAGGTGAGAGCGGAAAATATCCAGTTTTTGAGTTCTCCCCGGGGACCCAGAGAGGAAGTGCGGGAATTACCGGATTTCGAGGTGCAACCCGATGCGGAAACGGTGGAACCGTTCACCCATGAGATGGAAGAACAACCCTTAGGAGAATTGGAGGATGTGCCCTTTGAAAGCGATTCGGAAACCGGTATACCTCCCTTCTAATCTCCTTCTGGTTTTCCTGATCGGATTCTTGTTCCTTTCCTTTACCCATCCGGTGCTGGCAAAAGTCACGGGTGAGGTTGAGGGCCGGTCTTTTGTTTCTCAGGCTCCAACCAGAGTGATGGATGGGGTTTCCTACATTGCCGTGGAAGAATTCTTTCAGGAACTGGGAGGAATCGCCTACTACTCTCCCATCATGAAGAAGGTTCATCTACGGCTGGGGAAAAGGATATGCATCCTTTCTCTGGATAAAAAGACCATCGCGATGGGGGAAGAAGAGCTGCCCCTTTCTGGGAAAGATGTCCTTTTGGAAGGAAACACCGCTTATGTTTCCCTGGGTCTTCTGAGTAAGTTGTTTCCCATCACCTTTTCCTCCGAAACGCAAGCCACGACCGAAAAACCTTCTCCTCAGCCAATTGAATCATCCTCAGCACAATCGTCTCTTGTGGGTATACGATACTATGCTTACGAAGACGAAGCCCGTACCCGGGTCACGCTCGACTTTGCAGGTAACCTCCCTCCCTATTCCTATCAAATCGACCGCTCCAGAGGGCAAATTGACATTGTCCTGCGTAACTGCGAGCTCAAGAATGTCCCTGCAGTGCTTGCGGTCAACGACAGAAGGGTGAGCCGGATTGAGACCAGGAAAGAAGCCGATCGCACGATGATTTCGCTCCTCCTTACTCAGATGGTGGGGATCAAAGACGGTAAATTACCCGGAGGGGCAAACCCACGCATCTACTTTGACCTCACCTCTCTGGTGGAAGCCGAAACAAAGCCCCTCACTCCTACCCCTTCTCCCACACCGAAAGAAACACCCCCCAAAGAGGTTTCTCCAGAAAAGACCAGCACCCCGGCTCCGGAAACCGTGAATATGAACAGGCTCAATCCTAAAGCCATCGTCATCGACCCCGGGCATGGTGGCAAAGACCCGGGATGCGTGCAGAACGGATACCAGGAAAAAGAAATCGTCCTCAAGGTCGCCCAACTCCTCAAGGGACTCTTAGAAAAAGAGGGCTTTCAGGTTTTTATGACCCGCTCGGGAGACACCTATCCGACGCTCGAGGAACGTTACGCTCTGGTGAATAAAACCGTTCCTCTTGTCTTTGTGAGCATCCACTGCAATGCCGCGCCCAATCCTGCTGCTTCGGGAATAGAAGTTTTTGTGGGCAATCCAAGGCCCAAGGGAGAGGGGGCTCTGGATGTCGCCAACCGGGAAAACCAGCTTTTCCTGACCGAGAAGACCATCGCCGAAAACAGTAATGTCCTGGACAGCATTTTCTCTTCGGCCTATTACCTGACCAGTCGAGAAGCAAGTCTGGAACTCGGCTCCATGGTAATCGACAAAGTGACCGCCCGGACCGGACAGGTGAAAAGAGGAGCAAAGGAGGCACCTCTGGTGGTGCTGCGAAATATCTATTCTCCGGCTCTCCTGGTGGAGATAGGGTTTTTGAGTAACCCCAAAGAGGCCAAGAACTTAGCCTCCTCGTCATTTCAGGCCAAGATTGCTCAGGGAATGGCAGAGGCTATCAAGGCGTTTTCTCAGAGTGAGAAAGTAAAGAAACTCTTAGAAGAGTGACAGACATGGAAAAAAAGAAATGGAAATCCAGGAAAAATAAGAAAAAACGCTCTTCGCCTTTTTGGTACATCATCCTGGGGGTAGCGCTCTTTTTTGGCGTGGTCTATGGAGGAGAACTGGTGTTCCGCCTGGTCTCTTCTCGAGGAACAGCAACTCCGATCCCTTCTCCGTTGCGCACCCCTGTCGCAATGGAGACCATGACACCTTCAGGAGAGGAGCAAGAAGTGGTGCTCTATTTTGCCAATCCGGACTTCACGGCACTGGTGGGTGAAAAAAGGAAAGTCCCCAAGGGGGAAAACTGGCTGGAGGCGGTTCTCCAAGAACTCCTGCGAGGTCCTCGAGATTCTTCTCTTTTCAACCCTATTCCTCCCGCTACCCGCCTGAATGCCGTCTTTCAGGACCAGGAAGTGGTTTACGTGGACCTGAGCGAAGAAATGATGCGTAACCAGTCTGGTGGTACCTCCCAGGAACTTCTGAGTGTCTATGCCATTGTCGATACCCTGACGGCTCTTCCGGGGGTCAAAATGGTGAAAATTCTGGTGAATGGGAAAGAAGAGCCGACTCTCTGTGGCCATATCGATGTATCGAAGCCCTTAGAAAGGGATGAAAAACTCATTGCCCAGGTTCGTTAGTTTTCAAGAATTAGGCGACTACCTCAAGAAAGAAAAGGAAGGATCTGGAATGCGGAATGACGGGAGAAAACCCGATGAATTGCGACCCACCTCCATTCAGAGAAACTACCTGAAATACGCCGAGGGCTCGGTTTTTATCGAAGCGGGGAGTAACCGCATTGTTTGCTCTGCTTCCATCGAGGACAAAGTCCCTCCGTTCCTGCGTAACACCGGTCAGGGGTGGATTACGGCCGAGTACGCCATGATTCCCCGAGCCACCACCACCCGCAATGTCCGGGACGTGGTGAAAGGGCAGGTGGGGGGAAGAACGCACGAAATTCAGCGTCTTATCGGAAGGGCACTGCGGGCGGTCACCAATCTGGAGCGATTCGGCGAAAGAAGTATCCTCATCGACTGCGACGTCATCCAGGCCGACGGTGGCACCAGAACCCTGGCCATCACCGGCTCTTTCATCGCCCTCGTCGATGCCCTCTGGAACTGCATCGACCGGGGCATGCTCAACAAAGGAGGGCTCATCAAAGATTACCTGGCGGCGGTGAGTGTAGGCATAGTGAACGGCCAGGTGCTTTTGGACCTCAACTTTGAAGAGGACTCCAACGCCCAGGTCGATATGAACATCGTTATGACCGGAAGCGGAAAAATCGTCGAAATCCAGGGTACCGCGGAAAAGGATCCCTTTCCCAGAGAAACCCTGAACCAGCTCCTGGACTTCGCTCAAAAGGGTATTCAGGAAATCATCCTCCTGGAAAGGAAGACCCTGGACAGGGGGCTCCCGTGAAAAGGCGTATCTACCTCGTTAGCCATAATCCGGGAAAACTCCGGGAGGTCCAGGATATTCTCGCTCCTTTCCCCATCGAAGTGCAAAATCTGTACGAGTTTTACCCGCTCTCCGAAATTGAGGAAACCGGGGAGAACTACGCTCAGAACGCTCTTTTAAAGGCTCGGCGGGGATTTGAACTGAGCGGGGAAATCTGCGTGGGAGAGGACTCCGGCCTGGAAATCGATGCGCTCCAGGGGGCACCAGGCATCCACTCGGCCCGGTTTGGGGGAAGGGATCTCCCCTTCCCGGAGAAAATGGCCGAAATTCTGAAACGTCTCGAAGGAGTTCCCACCGAAAAACGCTCCGCCCGTTTCGTCTGCGTAGTGGCCCTGGTTTTTCCCGGAGGCGAAAAACTCTTTGAAGGGGTCTGCAACGGATGGATTGCCCACCAACCGGAAGGCAACCAGGGGTTCGGGTATGACCCGATTTTCATCTTTCCTCCTTTCGGAAAGACCTTTGCTCAACTTGGTCCGACGGTAAAAAACCGCTACAGCCACCGGGCTCAGGCCTTCAGGAAGTGCGCCGAGTTTCTTATTCGAGAGCTTTCATTCCCCGTTCTCGAAGGAGTTCCTGCAAAACCTCCTGATAGGTGTTGAAATCCTGGGGGGTGTACAGTACAAAAACGATTTCCCGGAGCGGTCCGTCCGGATTTTCGGTCATGAAGTCAAGAATGGCCTGCAGGGCTATGCCGGCGGCTTCCCTCACCGGATACCCGTAAGCACCGGTGCTCAGAGAGGGAAAAGAAATCGAAGTAATACCTTTCTCTTTGGCCAGCGTAAGGCTCGAAAGGTAGGCGCTCCGAAGGAGTTCGGCTTCCCGCTCTTTCCCTCCCCGATAAATCGGTCCCACCGCATGGATCACGTATTTGGCCTTCAGATTTCCACCACCGGTGATCACCGCCTTTCCGGTGGGACATCCTCCGATTTTGCGGCACTCCGCAGCAATCGCCGGTCCACCGGCCCGGTGGATGGCTCCATCAACCCCTCCTCCTCCCGCCAGACGAGCATTCGCTGCATTGACAATGGCTTCGGTCTCCTGTCTGGTAATATCTCCCTGGACAAGGGACAACCGGCAGAGACCAATTTTGACTTCCACTTCCATCACCTCCACTTCTTATCTTACCATCGAATTTAGAGAAGAGAAAAGCAACTCCCGCGAAGGCTCTATGTTAAAATGACGTTGGAGCATCAAAGACTCAAAGAGAATGGAGGCGCGATTTCCGTGTATCAGCTGGCCAGAGGGATCGAAACCAAAAATCTTCTGGATCAACTGCTTGAGCTCCACCAGATTTGCTTCGGCGCTTACCCAGGAGTCATTCCTTCCAGCCGGGAGTTCTTGGACTGGTACTTAAAAAGACCCGGCTTGGGAAGAGAGAACACTCTGCTTGTTCTCGACGGTGAAAAAATCGTATCCAGTCTTTTTCTCACCTTAGGGGAGATGTACTGGGAAGGCGATCTGGTGCCGGTAGGCATCATCGATACTGTCATGACCCACCCTCAGTACCGCCAACGAGGATTGGCTTCCCAACTCATCAAATGGGCAGAAGAAATCATGCAGGCACGAGGGTGTCTCTACGGATACCTTTATACCCTGGCCAATTCTGGCCCTTTTCACCTCTACAGGCGTCTGGGATACCGTCCTGTAAAGAGCGTATGGCACCTCCAGTATCGAGCATCTTCTTCTCAGGCCACCCCATGGCCTGAAGTCACGTCCCCGGAAATGGTGGCCACCTTTCTAAACCGGTGTTTTGCTCACCACAACGGGTTTGTTCCTTTCCACCATGGCTATTTCCGGTGGAAGAAAATCCAAAGACCGGACATCCTCCCAGCAAAAATCCTAACCATAGAAGAAAACGGTATCTGTGCCACGCTTACTGTGATTCGTGGGGAAATCACCACGACCACAGGAAAGGAGACGATTTTTTACTTTACCGACTGGTGCGGGCAGGATCTCCCTTCCCAAGAAAAAATTCTTATTCAGGCCCTTCAATGTTTGCCACCGCAAAGCAAGGTTGACTATCTTGGTAGCGAAGGCAACCAGGAGTGGCAAATCCTCCGTAAGCACGGGTTTCAAGCCACCCTGGAAGAGGTAGCGATGTTACACCCCCTCCACGAAGAAGCTTCCAGGCGACTTGAAAGAGCCGGGAATCCGCTCTGGTATCCCCTCATCGAGTCTATCGTTGGAGCATGAGCTAACTCTTAATTGCTCCAAACGTTAAGCCTCGTACGAGATATTTCTGTACCAGAAGGGCAAAGAGGAGCACGGGGAGCGTTGCTACCACACCTACTGCCGCCATTTCTCCCCAAATAACTCCTAAAACCGAAAGGAAAAAAGTGACCGTAGTGGGAACGGTCCGAGCATTGAAACTGGTGAGAAAGAACGCGAAGACGAATTCGTTCCACGATTGGATCACGCAGAAAATAGCGGTCGCTGCCAGTCCCGGGGAGATGAGAGGAAAAACAATCCATCGCAGGGCCTGAAACCGTGAACAGCCATCCACCCAGGCCGCTTCCTCAAGTTCTTTGGGGACTTCTTCAATAAATCCTCGCATCATCCAGATGGTAAAAGGGATATTAAAACTCAGGTACACAATAATTAAGAGAAGGTGTGTATCAAGTAAACCCAAAAACCGCCCCAGCAGGAAAAAGGGTATAATGACAGCCATCGCCGGTAACATTCGCAATGATATGATCCAATAGGCGATATCCTCTTTACGATGGAAACGATACCGTGCTAATCCGTATGCCGTGAGCGTTCCCAAGAAAAGAGAGGCCATGGTAGAAAAAACCACCACGATAATACTGTTTTTAATGTAAAGCAGGAGATCTCGTTTCTGGAAGATGGCGCGATAGTTTTCCATGGTAGGCCTAAATATCCATACCGAAGGGTCAGTAGTCTGGACCCTAGTCTTGAAAGAAGTCAGAACGGTCCAGAGAAAAGGGAAGACACACGAGAATACTACCAGGGCTATTAACACATCAAGTAGGAGCGTTTGGGCGAACTTCTTCCTTCGCATGTCCGCTACGCCCCCTCCCCGGTCAGACTTCTTCGCATGGTACGCAAAAGAATGGTGGTAAGAGCGGTGATGACAAAAAGGAGCAGGATGGCATTGGCCGAAGCCCTCCCAATCCAGTTGGTGTGCCGAAAACCAAGCCGGTAGATGTGGAGGCTCATCAGTTCAGTAGCGTTTCCTGGTCCGCCCTGAGTAAGGCCGTAAACGATGTCAAAAATCTTGAGGGCGTCAATCGCTCGGAGCAAAATGGCGATGAGGATGACCGGACGAAGAAGTGGTAAGGTGAGATAACGGAAAGCTTGCAAGGGGGAAGCACCGTCCACGAGCACCGCCTCGTAAGGTTCTTGAGGCAAAGACTGCAAGCCAGCGTAGAGAATCAAAGCCATGAAAGGCATGTATTCCCATATATCAACGAGCATTACCGACCATAGGGCATTTTCATAGCCTAACCAATTGATTTTCGGAAAACCTAAAAGATTCATGAAGTAATTCAAAACTCCATACTCCGTGTTGAGCATTAATTTCCAGATCAGAGAAATAATGCTGGGGGTGATCACCATGGGGATGATTAGGAAAGACATCCATAGTCGTTTACCCCTGATTCTCCGATGGAAAAGAAGCGCTACCAGTAATCCCAACCAAAATTCAATCGTTACCACAAAAATCATGAAAAAAAGACTTATTTTCAGGGAATGCCAGAAGTCCTTGTCCTCAAAGAGCAAGAAGAGAAAGTTCCTGATACCTACAAAATCCCTTTTTTCCCAACCCATGGCAAGATCGTAGTTGGTGAAACTCACATACCAGAGAAAGATGGTGGGGAAAATAACCACCCCAACAAGCACCAGTAAAGAAGGAAGAAGAAAAATGTAGAGACTTCGTTCTTTTTTCATTCATCTATCCTCCAAGAAGAGGGGGTGTACGCCCCCTCTCTACTCGGCCATAATTTTTTCCACGTCCACCTGGGCCTTGTCCAGAGCTTCCCTGGCAGACATCAATCCGGCCAAGACATCAGAGCCATAACTTCCTACGACTTCAAGAACCTTCATGTACTTGGGGTGAGGAGGAATCCAGCTAATCCCGTCTTTGACCAGATTATACGCTCTCTCCAGGGATGCGAGTTGAATGGGGAAGGTCCAGTTAGCCGTGATCAATTCCTCATCCTGATAGACGGATTGTCTGACAGGCGTCCCACCCAGCTTTACATAATCTTTTGCCTTGAACCTGCTCGTCATCCACACGATAAAAGCCCAGGCAGCTTCCTGCTTTTTACTCTGGGAATCGCTGGATATGCCTACATTCCATCCTGCCAGAGCTCCATAAGCTCCTGCTGGTCCCTTGGGGGGTGGCACAAAACCAACTTTATCGGCAACCTTGGACTTAGTGGGATCGATGATCCAGGGCGTCAAGGCGGTGGAATCAAACCACATGGCTGTTTTACCGGTGGTAAAGGCAGAAACCGCCTCTTCATGGGTATACACTCCTATATCTGGTGGTCCTTGCCGCAAGAGGTCAACGTAGTACTCCAGAGATGCTACGGTTTTGGAATCATTCACCAGGGGCTTCCAGGTCTTTTGATCTAAAAACTGTCCACCCAGCTGGTACATGGTGGTCATCCATCCTGAGCCAAAGTGAATACCTTTTTGTCCCCGCATGGCGATGCCAAAAAGATCTTTCTCTTTACCTTTGAAAAATTTGGCCAAATTCAGCATTTCTTCCATGGTTTCCGGGGGTTTCTGACCGTATTTCTCGAAGAGGTCCTTACGGAAGCCAACATAACGCGTTTCCCCTGCCACTGGAATTCCATAGATAGTACCCTGATACATTCCGATGCCTTCCCGATAAGCAGGAAGAATATCCTGGTAGTCAAACCACCCCGGGGTCAACGCCTGATTCTCCAGGAAGGGCTTCAGGTCAACGGCTACTCCACTGGGAGCATACTCGGCCATATTGAAGGCATCAATGAGTAACACATCGTAAACTCCAGTTCGTGCTTCGTGCTCTAAGAGCAATTTCTGGCGGAGGTAGCCTTCTTCAATAATATCCCATCTGACCTTGATTCCGGTGAGCGCAGTAAATTCATCCACCATTGCTTGCATAGCATCAGTGGTGGGATGAGGGCAAAAAGCGCAGGTTATGGTAGTGCCACTATAATTTTCACGGACCATATTTACCCAGTTATTCACCTCGGGGGGTAGATCTGCCAATGCCCATCCAGTCCCCACTAAAACCCACAACATCACTAAAACCCAGACCATCTTACGCATGTGCATCCCTCCTGTCTTGAAGAAAATTCTCGCCACCTTCAAGGTCAAAAGGTAGCGCACCTCACTGCTTCCTACCTCACCCCCTTTCTAATCGTACTGTACTACCACGGGCTCCCTTTTTACCGAAGATTCAAGGAGTGCGAAAACCACTTTACTAACCCGATATCCGTCCTCAAATCCCACAATAAATTCTTCGCCTTTCGCCAAACGCCACACAAAATCTCGGATACTCTCGTGGGCAAATCCCATTGGCTTACCATGGATGGTAGGCATAATCAGAATATCAGGGTGATCGCTTCTCTCTTCGAGATAACGTTCGATAGCTTGATTGTTGGTAAGATCCATGTTGATCATCCCTTTGTTCCCCAGAAGGTTAATCTTGATGTCGTTCCAATGAGGATTGGTATTGGGAACAATCCAGTTATTCTCAATGGTGGCAATGACTCCATTTTCAAACTCGAGGATACTCTGGTAAATGTCCACCGCATCAATGCCCATTTTTACCAGAACTTCTTTTCGAGCCACGGAATAGACCCTCTTGACTTCGCTCTTCACAAGAAACCTCAACGTATCGATGGTGTGACTTCCCAAAAACCAGAGAATCGATGACGAGGCTGCCCAGGAAAGCATCCTGGTAGGCACGAAGATGATGTCGTTCAGCCGATAATAACAGGAAATGATTTCTCCCAGCTTCCCTTCCTCAATATCCTTCTTAGCCACTACAATGGCAGGATTCCAGCGAGTATGAAAATCTACCATGACTCTTACTCGAGAGTTTTCATAAGCTTTTCGCATTTTTGTTAGGCCTTCCGGGTTTGTAGCCAGGGGCTTTTCGACGAGGATATCTTTTCCTGCTTCACAGGCAGCCACAAACGGTTCACAGTGCAAGAAGTCCGGAGTAGCAATGCCTACTGCCTGGATATCCGGATCCTGCATCATTTTTTCAAAATCTGTATACCATCTTCGAGCTCCATATTTATGGGCTAACCCCCGAGCCCTTTCCTCAACCACATCACACACCGCTACGAGCTCCGACCAGGGTTCCCCTGCAAAGATCCGAGCTTGTGCTTCGCCCCAGATACCCGCTCCAACAACCCCAAGACCGATTTTCCTCTCCACACTCTTACCTCCTCTAATGTTCTAATTCAGTTTCACAGACCCAAAAAGACCTTCCAGAACCAGGGCGGTTCCTCCCAAAACCTCTTCCTCTCTTTTGAGAACACCGCAAGTGAGTTGTGTAATACTGGTCAAAGGTTCCAGCGCTTTTGCCTGTAATGTTTGGCGTGCCGTTTCGAGGAGCCTCTGAGGATCTATTCGGCTCAGTTCACCGGAAAAGATAATTCTTTCGGGAACCAACAGATTAATAAAAATTGCAGAAACTTCTCCCAACACAGAAAAAACTTTTCCTAACCTTGATTGGACCTTCTCTTCTCGCATGCGGTCCTGTAAATAAAAGCGCGAAGCGACTTCACCTTTATAGGTTTCTCCCAGACTCTCCATAATAGACGGCAAAGAAATCAAGGATTCTATGCATCCTCTTTTCCCGCAAAAGCAAGATGGTCCATCTGGAGCAAAAGAAATATGTCCAATTTCTCCTGCTCCATCGTTACCTCCCCTATAGACCTCTCCATTCAATACAATGCCTGCTCCCACTGCCTCACCACAGTTGAAACAAATAAAATTCCGCACTCCTTTCCCTACCCCAAACCATTTCTCTCCCAGGGTAGCACTTATGGTACGATTGTCCACAAATATCGGCACTTTGGTTTGCAGTTCTTGAGTAAGCATTTCCTGCAGGGGTGCATTGCGCCATCCAAAATGAGCTGAATAACGAATGACTCCTTTCGAATGTTCCACAATTCCAGGCACTCCCAACCCTATCCCAAGCACATCCCCCGCCGCAGCTCCCAGAGACTTAATCAAACGAGCCATTGCCACGACTACAGAAGCCGGGTCGCTTCTTGTTCTGATAGTCTGAACTTCTCTTTTGAGAATGCCACCCCTCAAATCGACCAGAGCCCCCTCCATCTCTCCAAAATCCCTGAGAAGCAGGCTAATGATTTTAGGACCATGGGCATTAACCCCGAGAATGCCTCTCTTTCTTCCCCCGGTTTTGTTTTCCCAACCATCCTCTACCACTAACCCACGCTCCATGAGGTTTCTGACTATTTCTGAAACGGTGGATTTGCTCAAACCCAAGAGACTTCGGATGGCCGTACGAGAGATATATTTCCGATCCCAAATAAGTCGGAAAATCAATTTTTGGTGGATTTCATTTACCGTGGAACTATTCAGGGTTTTCATATTTGTTCGATTCACGAACGAACTATTTGTAAAATTATAATGTTTATTTCTTCCTCTCGCAAGAAGTAACGGAAAATTTCACAAAAACTCTAGGAAATCACAAACCACTATCCACGATAACGCAACCGCACTTTTGAATCAGAAATCCACAATCCATCACAATGAGAAATCGCACACCGTTTTCAATGCACCATCAGGTTTTTTCCTCTGGCCCTCCTATGAAATGGTCGATGACGGAAACCGGAATCCCCAGGAAGCCAATGACCATCAGGGGGGAATCCGCCTGAGGGATCCAACCAAGACACTTGAACAGCTCTCTCTCAAGCAGTTATAAAAACGAATACTCTCTAATGATTATCACCAGAACCCCTACCCCCTAAAACCAGCATCGAGAAATCGTGCAATCTCTGCCGTTCCTCCCTCCAAAGCATCAAAAGATGAAACCTATTGCCGCGATGGTTAATAAAACACACGTTACCAACTGTATTCTGTTTTAGAACCTAAAAACTCACTTCTCTGCGACCAATTTATTCCAAGAGTCCAAAGACCCTTTTTAGTTTCCGATCACCATTCTCAATTTCTCCTCGAGATCCAGAAGGTTGAAAGCCCGGAAGTACTTATCCATAGCCCTCTCTATGCGGGTAATGACCATCTCTTCCGGTTGATAGCCGTTTTGAGAAAGATGACGGTAAAGGAGCATACGACTCTTGACGACCCGGGGGCTGGACCAGATGTAGCGACAGCCGGTCTTCACCAACCACGCCTGTCTTTCAGGGGAAAGTTCGAAGAGGGTTTTTCCCTGCTCTTCTCCCTGGAGCCATTTTTTCCATCGTCCGCTCGCTTCCACTTCCTCGCGCAGCACCTGGAGGAGCTCCGATTTTCGGGGGATGCATTTTTCGGCAAATAATTGTTCCTCGATGTGCACCAATTCCCGCAGGGCTTCGTATTCCTCTTCGGTGAATTCCGGTCCCACGTTAGCTGCACCCATCAGAGAGGCGGGATACGCTTCGGGATTCTCTACATAGTCGGTATAATGCCCCTTGATGTACGAACCGTACGCTCGGGCCCTCTGGGCCAGCTCCAAAGCGACGCGGGGGTCGAAGAGGGTGGTGTGGAGGTCGGTACCGACTTTACCCACTACAAAGATGGGCCAGACTTCTTGAAGACCATTTTTACGGAGGCCTTCTTTGAGCCCGAAAAGGAAACGTTCAAAGACTGCCATGTCCGCCAACCCCCCGTGGACTTCTTCGGTGCCCACTTCGTAGGAAATGGGGGGGAGGGCGGCTTGGCGGCGGAACATCTCTGCATGACGAATTAACTCCAGGGTTCGTTCGACAACCCACTCGATGGGGATAACCGCACCTTTGGGAAGGGTTTTATCCACGGTAGGATCAACGTGGAGAAGATCATATCCTGCCAAAATCGCTGCCTCAAAGGATTTTTTCGTCCATTCCATACAGCATTCTAAGGGCCAGTTTTCGATACTCTGAATATCCTTGACCCAGGGACCACCGTGGTCCACCGCGATGATGATGAGCCCCCGATAACCAATGGATTCGGCTTCCATTTTGACCAGTTCTACAAACTCTGACTGGGTGAGACCGGTATAGCCCCGGTCAAGGTCTACTTGGTTCAAGGTGGCAGCAAATTTAATGGGAGCATTGGCTCGCTTGGCACTCCGCAACGCAGCCTTAATGACGGTCTCCGAATTGGGGCAGACCGCAAAGAGGGTTCGTGGCTTTCCCTCTTTTTGGGAGAGCTTCTGCATCATCTGCATCAAAAAGTCCACCACGGCGATGTTTCTCTTGCGAGCCTCTCTTCGTAAGAAACTTCGATCAACTTCCTCTCTTCTCAGCAACAGGGCTTCCTCCTTTCTCCGGAAACCATGAAGTCTCTTGCCTCTTTGAGGGTAGGCGCTCCCTCCATGGGTCCTTTTTTGGTCACCGCCAAGGCTCCCACAGCGTTGGCCAGTCTTCCCACCTCCTCCAGGGGCAGTCCCTGAGCAAGACCGGCCAGGAATCCGGCACAATAACAATCGCCTGCCCCTGTAGGATCAACCTCTTCCACCGTAAAAGCAGGAATTTCCCACTTCCCCTCCTTGGTATAAATAACCGAACCTTCTTTCCCTTTTTTGAGGGCCACGATTTCAGGGCCCTGAGCGAGAACTTTCTCGCAGGCCCTATCGATGTCTTCTTCCTCGGTTAATACTTTGATTTCTTCGGTGGTGGGGAACACCACCGTGCTTTCGTGCAAAATCGGCCGGAAGAGCTCCCGGGCTTTTTCAGCTCCCAAAAGCTCCGGACGGAAATTGGGGTCAAAACTCACCTTCCCTCCCCCCCGCCTGGTGAGCTCCAGCGCCTTAAGGTATGACGCCCGGCACTGCTCGTTAATGAGCATGCTGGACCCCATCACATGGAGGAAATCAAGGTGTGAAAAGACTTCTTCGGAGACGTCCTCGGGAAATATCTGTCCGGAGGCAGCTCGGGAAATATGATAGATGAATTTTCGGCTCCCGTCGCTGAAATAGGTCACAAAAGCGACTCCGGTGGTGAAATCTTTAAGCCGTTTCACGCCGGAAGTGTCCACACCATCTCGCTGCAGGCGTTCTACGATCGAGGTCCCGAAATCGTCATCCCCCACCGCACCCACGAAAAAGACGTGTTCCCCCAGGCGGGCCAGACAATCGGCAAAGATAGCTGGAGCACCGCTCGGAAAAGGACCCACGAAGGTTCCCGGAACTCCCAGGGGCTCATCGACCCGATCACGCATGATTTCTACCAGCAACTCACCCAGACATCCAACTTTCATGATCTGTCCCCCCTACAAAAAGCCTTTTGGTGTCTCATTTCTCCAAAATCCTCTATAATATTAAAGATAGCAGATGAGAGAGGGAAAATAAAGTGAAGGTAGGGGTCCTGGTCAAACAGGTTCCGGGAAGCGACCGGGTCAAAATAGATCGAAAGACCGGAAAAATGCATCGCGAAGAAATGGAAGCGGTTCCCAACCCCAAGGACCTTTACGCCATTGAAGCGGCGCTCAGGATAAAGGAGACCTTGCCGGGGGTTGAAGCGGTCGCCATATCCATGGGTCCTCTCCGAGCACGGGAGGTCCTCGAAGAAGCCATTGCCATGGGATGCGATCGGGGAGTGCTCGTTTCCGATCCGGCTCTGTCCGGTTCCGATACTTGGGTTACCGCTTACGTTTTAGCTCGTCTAGTACAGAAATATGAATCCTTTACCCTCCTTCTCGCCGGAGAGCGGAGCACCGATGGAGAGACTGGACAGGTCGGTCCGGAACTGGCTGCACTTCTTGATATTCCGGTGGTCACCTCGGTGAGCGCTATCGCTGAAATCACCCCTACCACTTTGACCGTAAAGCGAGAACTGGAAGAGGGAATTGAAACCATTTCGATAACCCTGCCTGCGGTGATAGCGGTAACCAAAGCGGTGGCCGAACCCCGCCTTCCCACGCTGGGCGGAAAAAAGCGAGCCCGAGCTTCCTCCATCCCGGTTTTTACCCTGAAAGATTTAGGATTACAGAAGGAAGGGGTGGGTCTTCTGGGTTCTCCCACCAGAGTTACCCAGGTGTTTTATCCCACTTTTCTCCGCCAGACGCAAATGGTGGACGAAAAAGACCCGGAAAGAGTGGCTGAATGGCTAATACGGCTTCTGGAGACAAAGGGAATCCTGTGAAGAAAACCAAAATTTTCGTGCTTGCCGAAGTGCGGGAGGAATACATTCATCCGGTCAGTTTTGAGCTCCTCCACTGGGGAAGGAAGCTTTTATGGAATTCCCCTGGAGAAGTGGTCGCCCTGGTTCTCGGTGCCACCCTCCGGTCCACCCTAGAGGAACTTATCGCGTACGGCGGAGATCGAGTCGAATTTTTTACCCATCCCAATCTTTCGGTGTTTGACGCCCAAACGCATGCGCAGGTGCTCCTTCCTTTCCTGAGAGAAGAAAAGCCGGATATTATCCTTGCTGCTGCCACCGTAAGGGGTCGGGCTCTCATGCCATACCTGGCAGCGCAGCTTCAGACCGGGCTCACCGCCGATTGCACCGACCTAGCCTTAGAGGTGAAAACCGGATTACTCCTGCAGAAGCGACCTGCCATTGGAGGGAACGTCCTGGCCACCATCAAGACACCTCACCATCGGCCCCAGATGAGCACCATCCGGCCCCGTCTCCAAAAACCACTCCCCAGAGACGAAAGGCGGACGGGAGCCATTACCATCCACCGGCTGGAGAGCTGTCCGGTGCCCCGGGTGAAAAGGCTCTGTTTGGAGAAAAAGGAAACCAGCACCCTCCTCGAAGACCAGGAACTCATTATTGCCGGGGGCAGGGGGCTCAAGCATCCTAAAAATTTTGCTCTCCTCTTCGAGATCGCCCATCTCTTGCACGGGGCCGTTGGGGCCTCCCGGGTGGCGGTGGATATGGGCTGGGTTTCCTACCCTCACCAGGTGGGCTTGAGCGGGAAAACGGTGAGCCCCAAAATTTACCTGGCCGTCGGCATATCGGGAACCGTCCAGCACCTTTCCGGAGTCATGAACGCGGAGACCATCATTGCCATCAATAAAGACCCTCAGGCGCCTATCTTCCGAGTAGCCGATTTTGGAGCGATCGGTGACGCTCTGGAAATACTCCCCCATCTTTACCGTAAGTTAAAAGCGAGGAATGACCATGCGGTTCAGGAAAGTTGACCGGCGTGCTCAAGAAAAACTTGCTTCCATCTGTGGGGCAGATAACGTCCTCTGTGACCCAGAAGTGCTTGAACGCTATTCCCGAGACGAATCCGGCACATTCTATGCCCGTTTTCCGGAAGCGGTGGTCAAGCCGGAGTCAGTCCGAGAAATCCAGGAAATCATTTCCTTTGCGAGTGAGTACCGCATTCCCATCACCCCCCGGGGGGCAGGAAGTGGGGTGGTGGGAGGCGCCGTTCCCCTCCGGGGAGGAGTGGTGCTTGCTCTGGAAAAAATGAACCGGGTGCTGGAGATCGACCGACGCAACCTCTGCGCGGTGGTGGAACCCGGGGCCATCACCAATGACCTCTGCCGGGCTGTCCAGGAAGAAGGGCTCTTCTACCCCGGCTATCCCATGAGCGTTGAGACGAGTTCCGTAGGGGGAAATGTGGCTACCAACGCCGGAGGGAGCAAGGTTATCAAATATGGAAATACCGGACGCCATGTTCTGGGGCTGGAAGCGGTAATCCCTTCGGGGGGAGTCCTGTTTCTGGGGGGAAAGCGACGGAAAGATTCAAGCGGTTATAATCTCCTCCAGCTTCTGGTGGGATCAGAGGGAACGCTGGCCGTTTTCAGCAAAATCATCGTTAACCTCATTCCTCTTCCCCGTTACACCGTGGATCTCCTCATTCCTTTCTCCACCATAGAAGGGGCTATCGGTGCCGTCCCGCAGATAGTTACCGAGAGCAAGATTCTACCCTGCGCGGTGGAATTCCTCGACCGGGGGTCGATTCTTTTGGGAAGTCGTTATACGAAGACCCGCCTCGATTACCAGGAGCAAGCCGAAGCCTACCTCATCATTCAGTTTGACGGTGTCCATCGGGGGGAACTGGAAGAAGCCTATATGCGAGCGGGAGAAACCTGCCTGAAAAAAGGGGCCTTAGAGGTCTTTGTGGCTGAAAACCCTTTCGCTTCCGAAAAACTCTGGCGTTTGCGTCGGAACTATCTGGAAGCCATGAAAATGGAAGACCCATACGTGGTAACCGCCGACGTCGTGGTACCCACCGCCTCCATCCCCAGAATGATGGAGCGCATCCAGATGCTTTCGAAGAAGTGGGGCGTTGAAATCTTCTGCGTGGCGCATGCCGGGGACGGCAACATCCATGCCGCACCCCTCAAGCCCCATGACGTGACTCCCGAAGAGTGGCAAAAAAGACAGGGGAAAATCCTTCACGAAATTGCCCGGGAAGCCATCCGCCTCGGTGGAGCTCCCAGCGGGGAACACGGCATCGGGTATGTGAAAAAACAAGCCCTTTATCGGGCCAAACGCAAAGAAATCCCCCTCATGCGAGCCCTGAAGCACGTTTTCGATCCTGCCGGAATTTTAAATCCTGGAAAACTCTTTTAAGCTATCCCTGTGCAGGGATAACCAGAACGTACACCGAACGCTTCCTGGGACCGTTAAACTCATACAGGTAAATCCGCTGCCCCTCGCCCAGAAGCAATTTTCCGTTGACCGCAATGAGCACTTCGGTGGGAGCAACGAAGGCTGCACCGGTCTGGGGTTCCCGAAATTCGCCTTCCTCCTCAAGGACCCTTTTAAGGAGACGATTGAGGGGCGGATCCTGAGAGCTTGCGCCCTGGATATTGACCGCAGCATCAGGATGGGGCACATAGACAAAGACCCCCGCCTCTTTGACCTGGGCAGCGTCCACCACTGCCTCTACCGAAGCGGTAATATCGATAGCCTCTTCTTTCTGGCTTGTAACCACGGTGATTTCCCGAAACATTTTCCTTCCTCCTCCTATCCCTTAACGGCTCCAAAAGTCAAACCACGGATGAGGTAACGCTGCATCAAAAGGGAGAAAAAGATTACCGGAAGCATGGTAACAATACCTGCTGCTGCCAGGGGTCCCCAGGCAACACGCCAGCCGGTGATGAACCGTCCCAGATAAATGGGTAGAGTCTGGGCTTCTTTACCGGTAGTCAAAACCAGAGCCATCAAAAATTCACCCCAGCTCTGGATAAAAGCCAGGGTAGCAACTGCTGCCAGCCCTGGAGCACTCAGGGGGAGTATCACCCGCAGGAAACTCTGCCAGGTTCCCGCTCCATCGACAAAGGCAGCTTCGTCCAGCTCTCGGGGAATCCACCATCACCGCCACTTTGCTCCCTCTGGGAACAAAGTGGCTCATGAGTTCCCCGGCCAGCTCTCCATTTTTGCGAGGATTGACACAAATCGTGGTGAGCCTTTTACTCAGCGGAGCATCGGTAGAAACGGTTACCACCGGGATATCTCGCTCTGCAAAGCGGTCGATGAGCTGGTTAAACCGACTCCTGTGTCCAGGCACAAAAACCACGCCACTTATTTCTTCATGGAGGAGTGCTTCCAGGGCTTCTTCTTCGCCTTTTCCTAAACTCTCTATGTCCCTGAGCAGGGGGACCACCTTGAAATTCCTCAACCGTTCTACCGCCTCCAGGAACCCCCGACGGATGTCGTTGTAAAAGTAATGGAGTTCCCTGGGGAAAATGGCAGCAAATACCAGGGGTTTTTTCGACTCAGGGCACTGGCTACATAATTGGTTTCGTAACCCAGGGTTTTGGCTACCTCCAGGATTTTTCGTTTGGTCTGGGCATTGATTTCTCCCCGGTTATGCAAGGCCCGATCTACGGTGCCGATGGAGAAACCGGAAATCTCAGCTATATCTTTGATGGTCGGATGTTTTTTTTCTTCCAGGGCATAATTTTCCGTCAACGTTAACGAATTTTGTTTTATTATAACACGTCGATCCGGTTTGGGCAATATGTTTCTCGAACAAGACTGCGCAAGCTCATTTCCGGTTCTTCCCAAAAGCGTTACATACTCTCGCGGTTTTCAGGTAATATTTCTCACCATGGGGTATAATGGAACCGTTTGAGAATCTCATCCTGAGTCTAAAGCTTTGCGATTTCCGGGGATAAAGAGCATGCTCGAGCAGCTGGAGAGCACCTTTCCATGTTCCTGTTACGGGAGAGGAGAAAAACGTGTGGGCAGTTCTGGTTGAAGAGCTACGAAAATATTACGGTCCGGTAAAAGCAGTTGACGGAGTGAGCTTCGAGGTGCCGTTGGGAGAGGTTTTTGGGCTACTTGGCCCGAACGGAGCCGGAAAAACCACCACCGTGGAAACGGTCACCGGTCTTTTGAGACGAGACCAGGGCCGAGTTCTGGTTCTGGGTTTCGACCCGCTGATGAATCCATCGGCGGTCAAATCCCGGATCGGGGTCCAGCTCCAGATAGCCCACCTTTTTCCCCGTCTCACGGTTCTTGAGACCATCCGTCTTTTTGGTTCTTTTTATCCCCAAAGGCGGCCTGCGGAGGAGGTGCTTGCCCTCACTGGACTCGGCGAAAAGGCGCGAGTTTTCGTGGACAAACTCAGTGGAGGGCAGCTCAAACGCCTCAGCGTCGGTCTGGCTCTGGTGGGGAATGTGGAAGTGGTATTCCTGGACGAGCCCACCTCTGGTCTTGACCCCCAGGCACGGCGCAGTCTCTGGGAAGTCATCCTCACCCTGAGAAGGGAGGGGAAAACGGTTTTCCTGACCACCCACTATCTCGACGAAGCCGAGAAACTCTGCGACCGAGTGGCAATCATCGATCAGGGGAAAATCATCGCTCTGGGGAAACCCCGGGATTTGATTGCCGAACATTTTGTGGAGAAGGCGGTGGAAATCCCCCGTTCAGAAGTTCGGGAAACGAACGCACTTACCGGCATCCCGAGTATCACCCGGGTAAGTGTCGATGACGAAAAGGTCACCCTCTATACCCTAAACTTAGCCCAGGTGTTTGTGGATCTTGGCCAGTTGGCCGAGAGAGGGTATCTTGCGCTTCGTAACATCGTGGTGCGCGAAGCGACCCTGGAAGACGTCTTCCTCAAACTCACCGGAAGGAGGATCCGGGATTGAAAGCTTTCACATATCTGGTGCTGGCCCACTCAAAGAACGCTTTCCGAGACCGGATGACTCTTTTCTGGTTTTTTGTTTTCCCCATCGTTTTCATGCTCATTTTCGGAATCGTTTTTGGAAGGGACGGAGCACCTTCCGTATTCACGGTAGGAACGGTAGACGAAGAAGGGGAAATTACTGCAACTCTGGGAAAAAGCGATCTATTACGGGTTTTCCAAGAAGGAGAAATCTCTTCGGCCCTCCGGGCCCTCCGGGCAGGGAAATACGATCTGGTAATCCACATTCAGAAAGGGAAGGTGATGCTCTATTATAGTGCCCAGAATGCCGGAAAAGCCCAGGCGCTGGAAGGACACCTGAAAAGCATGCTTCTCGAAGCAGAACTGCGCCGGGAAGGGCGTACTCCAACTACAATGGTGGAAAAAATCCTGGTAGAAATCCCCCACTTTCGCCAGATGGATTACTTCCTCCCCGGGATTCTGGCCATGGCCCTCATGCAACTGGGGCTCTTTGGCTCCCTCGACTTTGTAAGTCTCCGAGAGCGAAAAATCATCCGCCACTTAGGAGCCACACCGCTCCGTAGGGAGCTACTGCTCTGGAGCGAAATAATGGTCCGAATGGGGGTTTCTTTTCTGCAAACTGGACTCATCATCACCGCAGGATGGCTTTTTTTCAGGGTGCAGGTTCCGGAGTCCCCTTCTTTTCTCTTCTGGGTATTGCTCGGATCGGCCACCTTTGTCAGTCTGGGATACTGTATCGCCTCGTTCACCAAAACCATCGAGAGTGCTGAAGGGATTATTCAGATGGTCCAGTTTCCCATGATGTTCCTTTCGGGAATTTTCTTTCCTCCGGAGATGATGCCGGAATCGCTCCGGTTGATTCCCCGACTGCTCCCTTTGAGCTATTTTGGTGATGCCCTGCGTCACACCATGATTGGCATTCCCACCCAGTTTGGCCTTACGAACGATCTTCTGATCCTTTTGGGGTGGCTAGGAGTGTCCTTTTTTCTGGCGGTACGGTTTTTCCGATGGGAATAACTCACATAATGAGGACTAGGGCATAGTAATGGGGTTCAACGGTACAGGAGCGCACTACTTCGATGGGAAAACCGAACTTGCGGACGGTGGCATAGACATCGATACCACAGGCTTCCATCGATGGACGAGCACTTTCCGGATAACGGCAGGGATATTTTCCAGGACAGGCACCACAGCGTTCACAGGGTCCGGAAGGCATGGCAAAAGCCTTGTAGTACCCATCAAGGAAAAGAGTTCGCTCCAGGTGAGCGCAAAGCTCCCGCAAGTTCTGCCACTCCTTTGGCTTCCAGATGAGAACTGCGCAGCAATAAGAATCGAGCACTTTTCGCGTTATGCCCGGAGTGGGGGAATATGGGGGACAGGTCAGGGATTGACCATACCCATCGCAGCCGTACTGGCACTTCAACCGCACCCACTCCGCGGTGACCACCTCTTGAGGGTTAACGAGGTGGTAGGCTTCCACTTTTCCGGCCAGGACTTCTTCAAGGATAACCTCTATGGCTCTTTCCGGCATAGTTCTTCCTCCCCGATATGATGATATTTTCATTGTAGAATGGAAAGAAAGGTTTTACCACCACTTGAGGGATGTGGTAGGATAAAAAGGGGTGAACATCATGCGAGCGCTTCTTGTGGTGGTTTCAGTCCACCATGGTAATACCCGCAAAATAGCAGAAAAGATGGCCTCAGAACTCAATGCCTACGTTGTGGAACCAGAAGAAATCAGGCCAGAAGAGGCTCTGGAATACGATCTTTTGGGATTGGGGTCGGGAATCTTTTTCGGTCGTTTTCACCGCAGAATTCTCGACTTTGTCGATCGTCTGCCCCCTGGAGGAGGGAGAAAGGCTTTTGTTTTCTCCACGAGCGGCCTGGGTCAGTCCTCCTACAACGGTTTTTTAGAAGCAACCCTAAGGAACAAAGACTTCCGGGTAGTGGGAAGTTTCGCCTGCCGGGGGTACGATACGTTCAGTCTACTCAAAATTTTTGGGGGCATTAACCGAGGGAGGCCCAACGAGGAGGATTTGCAAGCTTCACGCCTCTTTGCCATAAAGTTGAAGGAGGAAATCGGGAGATGAAACTGGAAGAATTGAAAAAAGAGGTATGGCAGGCCAACATGGAACTCAAAAGAGTGGGCCTATCCCTTTCTACCTGGGGAAACGTGAGTGGAATCGACCGGGAAAGAGAACTCGTGGTTGCAAAGCCCGATAATATTCCCTACCATGAGCTCCGGGTAGAACACATGCTCGTCGTCGATCTTCAGGGGAAGATCGTGGAGGGACGCTGGAATCCTCTCCCGGATACCCTCACGCACCTGGTGCTCTACCGGCATTTTTCCCAGATTGGTGGCGTCGCCCATACCCATTCCTCCTTTGCCTGTGTATGGGCTCAGGCTGGGTCCGGGATTCCCTGCCTGGGAACCACCCATGCCGATTACTTCTATGGAGAAATTCCCTGTACCCGAGCGCTCACCGCAGGAGAAATCGAAGAAAATTACGAGAGCGCTATCGGTGAAGTTATCGTGGAGTGCTTCCGAACACTCGATTATCAACGGCTTCCCGGGGTGCTCGTGTCCTACCACGGACCTTTTACCTGGGGGAAAACCCCTGAGGAGGCGGTACACCATGGTATTGTGCTTGAGGAAATCGCCAAGACCACCTATTTTGCTCTGCTTTTGAATCCGGAACGAAATCCTGTTTCCCTTCCCCTGCTGGATCGCCGCTTCTCCCGGCAACATGGTTTCGCGATGGACTATGCACGGAAAACCACTACCCTGAGATATAAAACGGTGAGGCTCGCAGCCAACAGAGTTGAAGCAGAGCTCATCAAGGGTTACCTTGAAGCCGAAGGCATCGGTGTGATCCTGAAACCCTCCACCTTCCCTTACGGGGGAGAAGCTTACTTTGGAGACACCGGTCCCTTCGAAATCCAGGTTCCCGAAGAAAGATTCGCCGACGCCCAGCGAATCATTACCGATCTCGAAAGATAAACCGCCTCAATCTGCAAAGACCTTTCGAGCGAAGATCATGTAAGTGGTATGCGCCACCATCCTATCAAGGGGCCGGAAGGTCAGGGGGTTCGTCTTATACTCTCTAAAGAGACTCTCCCAGACCGATATGCCGAGAAAGGGGAGAGCGTGCAGACCTCTTAAGACCTCCATTACCTGAGAAGCAGTCGGAGAGACAATCCCGATCCTACCTCCACCCCTTAAGGCCTCCCAACATCTTTTGAGGTAATCCCAGGGCTGGGGAACATCCAGAAAAAGGGCATCCACCTCGTGTTCCTCAAAACCCTGTTCGATATCTCGGAGTTTGATATCCACCCGCTCGAGAACTCCCCATTCCGAAAGATTTCTCATGGCCACTTTGATGAATTCTTCTCGCTTTTCGTAAGCATAAACGTGTCCTGTGTTTCCCACCATCCTGGCCAGCGCTCCGCACATAGCACCACTTCCCAAACCAACATCGATCACCCGATCTCCTACCTTAACATCCAGATAAAGGAGGATATAACCCAGGTCCTTAGGATAAACAATCTGCGTACGTCTTTTCATATGAAAAACATTTTCCACAATCCCCGGCTGGAAAAGATACGCTTTCTTCCCCTCGGACGTGCGCACGTATTCGCCGAATTCTCTACACAGCATGTCATCCAGAACAATATTGCCCAGGTGAGTCCCGAAAACCTTTCCCGGTTCTACCCGTAACAAGTAATCTTTCCCGTCTTCCAAGTAAAGGTATACCCGGTCTCCTTCATGAATAGGCATCGCTTCCCTCCATATCCCATATTGCTATGAGATTATAGCATCCCCATGGTCTTTTTTTCGAAAAGGTGGGAAGAAAAAGTTTCTTTCCAGAGGATGAGTTTTATAGGCTTGGTTGCAATCGCACCGAAGAAGTCCCGGAGGAGTTCTACAGGACCAAAGACATTCTCAGGTCGCGCAAGGCTGCACAGAGTGGGGAGGGAAATTCTGTGTACAACCACAGGGAGGACGGAAACGCGAGGGCTTTTCAGTTTCTCAGCGGTTTTTCTGTGGATAAGTTGTGGATTACTCTGCAGAGTTCGTGGAAAACGAAGCACGGTGTGTCAGATAGGGCCTGTTGAGATACAATAATCTCAGGCAAAACAAACATTCTAAAGAAGCGGAGCTTCTTGTTGATTCGGAAAAGAAAGGCTGGTTTCTGCTGTGGATAACCTGTGGACAAAGGAGCGGATGGTGCTCGAAGAAGGAATTCGGCAATTGGGTGTTTCGACCGGGGAAGAAAATGTGGAAAAACTGGAAACCTTTGTGAAGATTCTGTGGGAATGGAATCAACGTTTCAACCTTACCGGCCATAGGGAGACGATGGAGATCATCGCCGAACTCATCCTTGATTCCTTGGGTGCACATCCTTTTATCGAGGGGCGTGCGCTCATCGATATTGGTACCGGAGCCGGTATCCCCGGCATTCCTCTAAAGATTGTTTTTCCGACACTTGCATTGACTCTGGTTGAGTCCCAACAGAAAAAAACGCGTTTTCTCCAAGAAGCGGTACGCCACCTCGGACTTTCCGAAGTTTCCATCCAGAACGGACGAGCAGAGGATCTTGCCCACCGTTCACCGTTGCGAGAGCAATTTGACACCGTTACCGCAAAGGCTCTGGCGCCACTTACCGTTACTCTGGAGCTTACCATTCCGTTCTTAAAGAATGGGGGTCGGGGCATCTACTACAAGGGAAGACGGTATGAGGAAGAAATACACAGAGCCCAAAGAGCGCTCGACATTCTGGCCTGTACGGTTGAGGATGTTCAGGGGGTTCGGATTCCTTTCGCAGAAAGACATACATACCTCATCCTGGTACGAAAGAAAAAGGCTACCCCACCGCTTTTTCCCCGTAAAGCAGGCCTCCCCCAGAAAAAACCGCTGGCAGAATGATGTTCCACGTGGAACATTTTCGAGGGCATCCTAAAACCTTCGATACCGGTCGTTTCTAAGGCCTTCACTCCATCGGCAAGGTCAGGAGGGGATAGAATTGCTGGCCGCAAAAAGAACGGAAGTTTATGGGATGGCATGAGCAAAAGCTATGACGCCCTGGTCTTGGACGATACAAGAAGATCAGAGCCAGAGGTACAGAACGGAGACTTCAGCAACAAGGGAGGGTGGAGACGAGAAAGCTGCCGAGATGGGCAAGTCTTTTCTCTTACCGGGTTTTTCCCGGGGAATGTTCCACGTGGAACATTTTTACTTTCCGAGACAGAAACGAGAAAAAATGGTTTCCAGGAGTTTGGCGTCGATGTTCTCCCCGGTGATTTGTTTCATTTCCCGGAGAATTTCATCGACCTGCAGGCCAATGATATCCAGAGAGATGCCCTCTTGAGCGGCTTGCTGCGTTTCGGCGAGAAGATGCGCAACCCTGCGCAGCTTCTCCTTTTGATGGGCGCTCATCAGGGTCAAACTATCCTCGGGTCCAATCTGAGCCTGCAATTTCTGGACAATGCTCTCCACCAGAGCCTCTCTCCCTTCTCCGGTCCGGGCAGAAATTTCGAGAATCTCCTCGCCGGGATAAAAACGGTGAATTTCCTCCTTACTCAGGGAAGGGGGCAGATCGCTCTTATTGAAGACCACCATATGAGGCTTTCCCCGCGCGATCCGAGCAATTTCCCGGTCCTCCTCCTCCAGGAGGCGACTCCGGTCAAAGAGAACGATAACCAGGTCAGCCTCTTGCAAATATTCCTGGGTTTTCGCTACCCCCATCTGCTCCAGAAGATCAGAAGTATTTCGAACCCCGGCGGTATCCACAAAACGGATAGGCAAACCCGCAAGAAGAACCACTTCTTCGATGGCATCCCGGGTTGTTCCTGGAAAGGGCGTCACGATGGCTCTGTCTTTGCCCACCATCATATTGAGGAGGCTCGATTTCCCTACGTTGGGTTTTCCGGCGATGACCACCAGGAAACCGTCCTGCAAAGCCTGGGTTCTTTCGGCGCTTTTGATTTCTCGTTCCACCTCCTCTTTGAGGGAAGGGAGTTCTTGCTGAAGGAACGTTTCCATGTCGAGTGTCGCTTGGTCGGAGAAATCGCAACTCACCTGGATATGAGCCTGAAGGAACAGGAGTCGTTCCTGCCAGGCACGAACTTTACGGCCCCATTCCCCCTTGAGGGCGCGCAACGATAATTCCAGAGCTTTTTCGGAGTGAGCCTGCACAATTTCTGCTACCGCCTCAGCCTGCGAAAGGTCAATGCGACCGTTCAGAAAAGCACGTTCGGTAAACTCCCCCGGCTTAGCCATCCTTGCTCCTTCCCGGAGGCACAGGTCAAAAACCCTGCGCACCAGAAACGGGCCTCCGTGAAGGTGGAATTCAACCACATCCTCTCGGGTGTAACTCCGCGGTGCTCGCATGACCACGCAGAGGGCCTCGTCCAGGAGAAGATCTTTCTCGGGATCGACAAGGTCGCCCAAATAGAAACGGAAAGAAATGAAATCTAACACGCTTTTCCCGGAACGGGCACGAAAAAGCCGAGAAGCTATGGGTATCGCCTCTCGGCCGCTCATCCGCACAATTCCTATGGCTCCTACCCCAAGAGGGGTTGCCGGAGCAACAATGGTATCATTCCTCAAGAGTTTTCTTCGATCCTCCCGATTTTCTGGATTTCCCCCGTGAACCCCGAGATCGCCTCGCACCATGACCGGATTTTGAAGGAGCATCCTTGGGCTTTTTCTCCGAACCCTGCGACTTCCCATCCTGTGCCCCTTTTAGCTCCACCACCACTCTCCTCACCGGTTCTGAACCTACGCTATACGTGACCACCTGGGGGTTTTCTTTTAAGGTAGTGTGAATGATTTTTCTCTCCCGGGCGTTCATCGGCTCTAATTTGACTCGCTTTTTCTCCTTAATCACCTTTTGGGCCACCTTTTCGGCCAGCTTCCGGAGGGCTTCTTCTCTCCGTTTCTTGTAATTCGCGATGTCCAGTTCCACCGAGCCCGCCTCGAGCCCCTTCTTGGAGAGGAAGGTCCGTAAAACCACCTCAATGGCCTCCAGAGTTTCTCCCCTTTTTCCAATGAGAACTCCGGCGTCTTTTCCATCAATCGTACACACCACACTTCCTGCTTCTTCCCGGACGGCGATTTCCACCTCAACCTGCATCTTTGCAAATAATCCCCGGAGAAAACCGGTGATGGCTTCTTCAATTTCTGCAAAATTCGCAGGGGTTCTCTCTTTTGGAGCCGATAACGGATTAGATGCTCTGGAAATCTGGTAGTCCTGGGATGCCGTCGCCGTTGGGGTTTCCTCCTCGTCATCCACCCAGACCCTTACCTTAACCACCCTGGGAACCAGAATCCCCAGAAAACCCTTATTCTCCGATAACACCTCGTAATTCAGGTGTTCCCTGGGGACATCAAAATATCGCGAAGCCCGTTCTAAAACTTCTTCCAGGCTTTTTCCGGATACTTCAACGCTTCTTTTCATGCTTTTTCTCCCCCTTTTTCTGCAAAGAAGCCCCTGAAGGATTACCTGCCTTGGTTACACTCGGTTCGGTAGCAGGGGAAAGAGTCGCTTTGCTTTTGCGGATTTGCAATTCCAGAATATATTGTTGAAAAATGTAAAAAAGATTGGAAACAAACCAGTAAAGGAGCACGCCAGAAGGTAAGCCCCAGCTGATAAACACCAGAAAAATGGGCATCACAATCATGAGCAGAAGATTCTGCTGCGACGCTTCTCCCCCCATGGAAGGCGTGGATATCTTCTGCTGGAGGAATGTGGTAATGCCCATAGCCAGAGGAAGGATGTAATAAGGGTCTTTCTGCGAAAGGCTGGGAAGCCAGAGAAAGCCAGCCTGGCCGTAGTCGTAAGTCACCAGAACTCGATAGAGCACAAAGAGAAAGGGAAGCTGGATGAGAAGGGGCAAGCAACCTCCTAAAGGACTGACACCCTTTTCTTTGTAAAGTTTCATCAACTCCTGATTCAATTTTTGTGGTTCTTTGCCGTACTTCTCCTGGAGTTTCTTTACTTCAGGCTGGATTTCCTGCATGGCGCGCGTCGAAAGATTCTGCTTGTGAATAACAGGATACAGAGCCAGACGCACCACCACGGTGAGCAGAATTATAGAAATACCGTAGTTACCCGTCAGGTTATAGAAAAAGCGCAGCACAAACTCCATTAACTTGGCTAAACCATCCCAAAGTTGTGATAACATGCCGGAATCACCTTTTTTTCTCTTTTATTTGACCGGGTCGTACCCACCCCGAGTGTAAGGGTGGCAACGCAGGACTCTCCGGAGAGCCATCCCGCCACCCTTCAAGAGCCCGTATTTCTTCAGCGCTTCCCTGGCATACTGCGAGCAGGTGGGCTCAAAACGACAGGAAGGGGGAAAAAGGGGGGATACGAACCGCTGATAGACTTCCAAAACGAAATCAATGCCTTTGATCAAAAGCTCTTCAATTTTCACGATTTCCCTGGGCCTCTGCACCCAAAGGGACTTCATCCAGCAACTGTCCCATCCAGGATTGAATTTCTGCAAAGCGCACCGCGCAAAGCCTCTCGTCACCCCAAAAAACGAGATCTACAGGTTTTTCCTGCCACTGAGGGTAAAAATAGACACGAAAGGCCTCCCGCAAGCGTCGCCTGACTCGATTGCGGCATACCGCCTTTTTGCTCTTACCCACAAAGGCTACGCGCAAAGAACCATTCTCTCGATTCAGAAAAAAAAGCTTGACAAAACCAGCCCTCTTCCGTTGACCCCGCTGAAAGACTTCGGCAAAATCGCGCCTCCGGGTAAGACTCTCCATGACGCTCATCACACCGTAAGACGTTTCCGCCCCTTCTTTCTCCTTCGTTGCAAGACTTCTCGCCCGCTTCTGGTCTTCATTCTGGCACGGAAACCGTGTGTTCTTTTCATCCGAACTCTGTGTGGTTGATAGGTTCTTTTCACGAAGTACTTCTCCTTTCTCTTCCTTCAAAATTTAGCCGTGGTTAAATTATATTGCAAGCCCTTCCTCAGGTCAACCATGGAATTTTCTTTCGGAGTCCGGAGAGCCGGAACCACTCCGGTCCTTACCGTAAAAGGTGTTCATTAATGAAAACGTTTGCACGTAAAGAATTGTAACGGGTATGAGCTTGTCATAGCCATTTCTGGAAGGGACCATATTCCATGCCTTTATAAAATCGATTTTGGAAAATCGTACTCATGGCATGAAAGACCGTTGACCTAACGTCCGCTATGGGCGAACAATCCTGTAAAATAATTCAAGGATCAATATCTCTGCTAAAGGAGAAAACAATGGAGAGAGACAAGGTTTTCGTTCTGGGAATTGATTTGGGAACGCAAGGAGTGCGCAGTCTGATCGTGAATTTGAGGGGGAAAATCGTCGCAGAAGAGAAGGAGGGACCTTTTTCCTCCCACCTTGAGGGGGAAATCTTTGAACAGGATCCAGAAGAATGGGTTCAGAAGGTGGAGGTCTGCGTTTCGAAGGTGCTCAGGAAATTCGCTGATTGCGGTTATTCCCCGGAGGCGATTCTGGCACTTTCCTGTGATTCCACTTCGGGAACCGTGCTCCTGGTGGATAAGGAAGGACGAGCCCTGCATCCTGCTATCATGTACAACGACTCTCGGGCCAGGGAAGAAGCATCTTTCGTAAACAGCGTCGCGAAAACTTTCTGTGACAAAATGGGTTACCGGTTTGATCCTTCTTTTGCCCTGTGTAAGGTCCTGTGGGTAAAACGACACAAAATGGAGCTCTTTGAAAAAACCAGCTACTTTCTCCATGCTGCCGATTACCTGGTGGGTGTGCTGACCGGAGAGTGGGGTATTTCCGATATCTCCAATTCCCTGAAGATGGGATATGACCTTATCGATTTGCAATGGCCTGAATTCATCGAAAGGGAACTCCATATTCCTGTAGCAAAGTTACCAAAGGTTTTCATGACCGGTGAAGTGATCGGGGAACTGAACGCCTACTGGAGCAAGAAGTGGGGATGTCCTCGCCTCAAGGTGGTGGCCGGAGCTACCGATGGGACCGCTTCCTTCTACGCTTCCGGAGTAGAAAGAGTGGGTGATATCTCTTCTACCTTGGGAACCACCCTGGTGATACGAGGCATTTCCGAACGGCAGATAAAAGACCCCCAGGGGCGGGTCTACTGTCATCTCCACCCGGAAGGCTTCTGGCTCCCTGGAGGAGCCAGCAACACCGGAGGGGAGTGTCTGAACCATTTCTTTCCGGGGATCGATTTTTCCGAATGGGACGAACGGGTAAAAAATCTTCCCCTACCTACTACTTTACTCGTGTATCCGCTGGTGCGCCAGGGCGAGCGTTTACCCTTCGCTCACTCTCAGGCCCGATTCTTCAAGGTAGGGCAAGAGAAGAGTTCCCTCGAGTTCTACGCTGCCTGTTTAGAGGGGGTGGGGTATGTAGAACGATATAGCTTTGAACTCCTGGAATCTCTGGGCGCCAATCCCGTGCAGCGAGTCTTTTCCTCAGGAAGTGGAACCAGGAGTTTGGTCTGGAGTCAGATTCGAGCCGATATTTTAAACCGGCCCATCAAGTTACCCTCCACCCCTGAATCGGCCATGGGTTCCTGTATCGTTGCTGCTGCGCCACTTCTGGGAGGCCTGCGTTCCGCGGCGCAAGACATGGTGACCATCGTGACTACCGTGGAACCACGACCCCAGGAGGCATCCCGATACGAGGAGAAGTACCGGTTATTTGTGGAAGAGTGCCACAAAAGAGGATACTGCTAAAAATTTCGGTAAAAACTCTTCCAGACCCTAAAATTCGGCGTTAGTTTGCCGATAAAATATATATTAGGGGATTAACTTAAAAAGGGGGTATCGCTCTTGCAAATCAGGACCAAGATGGGTTTAGGCTTCACGGTGCTTGCGGTTCTTGCCACTCTGGGAGGATTGGTGGCCATTTTTGCGTTTATACGGGTCAATTCGTCTTTTTCTGTGGTGCGTCAGTCAACACCGCTTTTACTCGCCACCTCTCGCTTGAAAGATCTCATTTCTCAAAACGAAAGCCTGGTAGCCGCCTATCTTTCTGAAGAAAATCCGGAAAATTTACAGAAGACGGAAGAAGCCTTTAACGTTCTCCATGCTCGTTTCTCGGCGTACCTGGAAGCTTTGCGGTTAGGGAGCGAAAGTGAAGAATTTAAAAATTCTCCCTATTTTTCCGTCTGGCAGAACGAAGCCTTCCCGTATGCACTTGCACCTATTCCGGAAGGAAACCCACTTTTTGAGAAACTGCAGAATCTGAAGGCTTCGTACCTCAACTATCGAGTGAAGATGGGAACCATCCAGAAACTGCGAAAAGAATATCTGGCAAACGCAGAAGAACGCGCCAAACAGGCGGTGAGCATGGATGAACCGGCTCAGGTGATGACGAACTTCATCAAGCTGGTGGATGAATCGGTGAAAAAATTCACCGACCCCATCAACGAAATCTTCCTCTTCATGTTCCGGTATGTGCTCACCGGTGATCCCGATGGGAGACTGCTCATCACCATCGATTCCTACTTCAACAGTTTCGAGAAAAACGTGACTACCTCTACGGTGGTATCCGAAGAGGTTAAGAACACCGCACTCACCAAGCTCAAAGATTTTCAAGGAAAATGGAACGAATTTCGTCCGGCTCTCTCGAGCCCTCCTCAAGAAAGGGATGCAAAGTTTATGGAAGCATACCGTTCCATGAATTCCCTGGTGTCCTTTCTGGAAGGTCTCCGTCTGGACCGCTGGATGGAAAAACTGAATACCATCAATCAGGAACGCAAGAATTATCTCCTTCTTCAGGGAGAAGCACAAACTACGGCACAGAAAAGCGTAGAGAACAATTTGAATTCGCTGGCAAAATTTCTGGAGGGTGACTTTTTAAAGACCTATCATGCCGTAACGGCGCAGACCATCATCAACGACCGCTTCAAACCTTTCCAGGCAGCCTGGCAGGGAGTGGTCCAGAAGACCAAATACCTGGAGAGTTTGACGAGCCAGAACACCCAGGCCATCGAGGAAATGGGGAAGTCCAGAGAGGCCCTGGCGCAGGCCATGGAGGCCATGAACCAGGAAGTCCTCGCCGCCTTTGAAAATTCTCTTCAAGAAGTGGAAACCCTGAGTAAAGGTCTCGCCCGGATACTTTACCTGGTGGTGGCTCTGGTGGTAGCCCTGGCAGTGGTTCTGGGAGTGGCGCTTTCCCGGAGCATCATCCATCCCATCAACCAGGCGGTAGCCTTTGCCCAGGTCCTGGAGAAAGGAGATCTCACCCGGCGGATGGAAAAAGTGCGTCAGGACGAGATGGGGAAATTGCTGCAGTCTCTGGACCGAGCTTCCCAGTCCCTGCAGGGTTTCCTCAAGGAAGTGGCCCAGTCGGCAGAAGCCATCATCGGGGGGATGAACCGTCTGGAGAAGACCTCTCAGGAGATTTCCCAGACCGGAGAGCAGGTTGCCCAGACCATTTCCCAGGTAGCCCGGGGGTCGGAGGAGCAGAGCCAGAACCTCACTGCAGTCTCCCAGCACATGGAGGAACTCCTGCGGGAGATGAAGGGCATGGCTCAGGAGCTGGAGAAGGAGGCCGAGAAGGTAGACCTCACCCTGCGGGAAGTGGAGCGGGTGGGGGAACACATCGCCCGCACTGCCGGAAACATCGAAGAAGTGAAGAAGGCTGCTTCGTTGGCCTTTGCAGCCAGTGAAGAGGGGCAGAAAACCCTGGAGGAAGTAGTCCAGGCCATGAAGGGTATTCAGGAATCGGTGGTGGGAGTGGGAGAAGTGGTGAAGAGTCTAGGGAAGAGTTCCCAGGAAATCGGGAGCATCACCGATCTCATCGGAAGCATTGCCGAGCAGACCAATCTCCTCTCCCTGAATGCCGCCATCGAAGCAGCAAGAGCCGGAGAAGCCGGTCGGGGCTTTGCAGTGGTGGCCGAAGAGGTACGCAAACTCGCCGAGAACTCTGCCCAGGCTGCCCAGCGTATTGCCGACCTCATCACCGAAATCCAGAGAGAAGCCGAGAAAGCGGTGCAATCCATGAGCGAGAGTCAGGACCGGGTGGAGGGAGGACAGAAAGCGGTCAACCGGGCCCAGAGAGCCTTTAGCGATATCTACCAGGCCAATGAGGTGGTGGTGGGAGAAACCGAGAAGATCGTTTCTTCCTTCGGCGTGGTGGAGGAAGCAGCCCGGAAGATCGCAACCCTGATTCAGGAAGTGGACCGGATTGCCGGGGAGAACCAGAACCGCACTCACAAGGTGGTCACCATGAGTGAAGAGGTCTTCGAGAAGTTGAGTGGCGTTGCCTCCATCTCGGAGGAGAATGCGGCTTCGGCAGAAGAAGTGGCGGCTTCCTCCGAAGAGGAAAATGCGGCGTTGCAGGAAGTCCATGAAACGGTGGAAGCAATCGTGAAGATGGCAAGAAGCCTTGAGGAAGATTTAGGGCAGTTCAGGATATAAGGGATATGAAAGAGGCACAGGCGTACCTGTGCCTCTTTCATCCCTCGGTCATATTCCGAACGGCATCCAGAAAAGATGCGGTATCTTCTATTTTCCCCTGAGCAAAATGGGGGGTGCTCGTTCCCCGGAAACCGTATTCCCTAAGGAGCGCCATTACCTTTTCTCCCCAGGAAGGGGACTGGGAAACGAAAGCCACCTGCCCCTTTCCGTTGGTCAGGACACAGGAAATGCCCCGTTCTTCCATTTTTCTTGCAAGCATCCGGAGTTCTTCAATACCATAGGGAAGGTTTCGTATGAGGGTTTCCCCCCATGCGTTCTTTTGCGTTTCCTGAGCCAGAAGTTCCGTCCGGGTATTGAGCAACTCTTCCTTCAAAAGCTGCATCTCCTTTTCCAGCTCCTCTTTTTTCTGCACGCACTGCCTTGCCGCCTCAACCAGGTCTTTCCCCAGTATACTCCGGAGCGTATCGGTGGTTTTCATCATCTCTTTAAAAATGCTTTCCAGTTTTTTTCCCGCTACAAACTCAATGCGCCAGAAATCCCGATTTTTGCGATAGAACCGCAAAACCGCAAAACAACCGATGTACCCCGTATCCTGAACATGCAAACCCCCACAGGGATTCACATCAAGACCCGGAATTTCCACAATTCTCTGCTCCTCATTTTCCCAGTAAATACGCACCGGAAGCCGCCTGGCGATATAAAGGCGGGTCTTCCATTCGGCTTCCCCGATAAGCGCCGGAGAGAGTTCTCCCGGAACGGGTACTTCGATCTTCACCCGGTCTGCGAGAATCGAAAAACCGGTGGTAGGCAGGGCGTGGTCCTTTTCTAAGATTGCCGAGAAAAGATGTTGAGCAGTATGTTGCTCGCACATCATCTGCCGCCATTCCACGTCGATGTGCATTTCTGCTTCTTCGTCCGGCTTAGGCTCCCGGCCTTCCACCCTTCCCCAGTGCCAGATTTCACCGTCTTCTCGCACTTCCTCAACCGACATGACCCATTCCTCCCCCCGGATAGAACCCCGATCGGCAGGCTGTCCTCCCCCGGTGGGGAAAAAAATAGTTTCAGGGAAAGTAAGACCGGTTAAACCACCGTTCCTCTGGACTTTGCGAATCAGACTCTTCAGAGTGGTTCTTTCTGGCTCCAGGTAAAAAATTTTTCTGGTCATCGCCTGTAGGGTAGAGAAAAATTAGGAATCCGTCAAGGGGGAAATTAGGAAATCTTTCCTATATGAAAACTGAAGAACTACACCTACAATGTTCTTGAGGAAGGAGCGATTGGGACAGTGGAAACTCTGGTAGGCGAGAAAACCGTAAGAGTATTTCTGGTGGATGATAATCCCTTTCTCCTGGAAAGCCTGCAGTTCCTCCTGGAAAGGCAAGGGGATTTGAAGGTAGTGGGGAAAAGTATCCGGGGCAAGGGAGTCATTACCAAGCTCAAACGAGCCAAACCCGATGTGGTGGTCCTGGATGTGCGCCTTCAAGACTCCGATGGATTGTTGCTTCTTGAAAAGATCCGCCAGAATTTTCCCCTTCCGGTGGTGATGCTCAGCATGTACGAAGAGTACCGGGAATATGCCCTGCGTATGGGAGCTTTTGCCTATCTCGTCAAGGGGAAGGACCTGGAGGAGCTCTACCGGACTTTGCGCCTGGCAGCTTCTTGAGGGAATTTCTCCACCACCCCCTTACTTCATAGGGCATCCTTGCCATAAGTCCTGCTTTGTAGTAAGCTCAGAAAAACGAGCACGCTTTCGGAGGAGAATGCCATGTGCGGGATCGTCGGGTATGTAGGGCGGAGAAACGCCGTTCCCATAATTCTGCGAGCCTTAAAAAAGCTGGAATACCGGGGGTACGATTCGGCGGGAATGGCCATTTTTGAGGGAGGAACCCTGCGAATTTTCCGCAAAAAGGGAAAAATCAAAGAGTTAGAATCGGAACTGGAGGGGCAGGATTTCACGGCTTCGTTTGGTATCGGGCATACCCGCTGGGCTACCCATGGAGTTCCTTCTGACCACAATGCCCATCCTCACTGCGATTGCCAGAAGAGAGTAGCCCTGGTCCATAACGGCATTATTGAAAACTACCGGATTTTGAAGGATGCTCTTCTCCGCCAGGGACATCGCTTTTCTTCCGATACCGATACCGAGGTGATCGCACATCTTCTGGAAGGAGAGGAACCGCCCCGGGAACGTCTCATCAGAGTGGTTTCGCTTTTAGAGGGGTCGTTTGCCCTGTGCATCATATTTGCCGAAGAGGAGGGAGTGGTTTACGGGGTACGAAAGTCAAGCCCCCTTCTTTTGGGTGTGGGAGAAGGAGAATATTTCCTGGGTTCTGACATCCCTGCCTTTCTGGAGCATACCTGTTCCGCAGTATTTTTAGAAGATGGGGAAATCGTTCGAGTAGACCGGGCGGGATTTACTGTGTTTGACTTCCAGGGAAAAGAAAAAGCAAAACACGTGACCACCATTCCCTGGGACCCGGTCAGTGCCGAGAAGGGGGGCTTTAAGCACTTCATGCTCAAAGAGATTCATGAGGAGCCACGGGTTTTTGAAGATACCCTGGCGGGAAGAATCGACCTCCTCAATCAGGAAGTGGTTCTGGACGAGTTGGAAGACTTGCCGTTCCTCGATTTTCGCAGAATTGTAACCGTGGCCTGTGGAACTGCCTGCCATGCCGGGATGTTAGGCAAAATTTATCTCGAAACCATGGCCCGTTTGCCGGTGGACGTGGAATACGCCTCCGAATTCCGCTATCGAGAACCGCTTCTTGAAAACACGCTGGTTATCGCTATTTCCCAGTCGGGAGAAACGGCCGATACCCTCAAAGCAGTAGAGTTAGCGCGAGAGAGAGGAGCCCGGGTATTATCCCTGTGCAACGTCCTGGGAAGCTCTCTCACCAGAATCTCCGACTGGGTGCTCTACACCAGGGCCGGCGTCGAAATCAGCGTCGCCTCTACCAAGGCATTTCTGGGACAGATAACGGCGCTGCTGCTACTGGCGTTATTTTGGGGACGAAAAAGGGGGGGGCTGGATGCCCGGATAGAAGGTGCGCTACTTCAAGAACTCCTGTCTCTTCCCCGGAAAATGGGAGAAATTCTGAAAGAGGAAGATTTCATCCACCACATCGCCCGCCAGCATTACCGCTACCAGAATTTCTTCTATTTGGGAAGGGGTGTTTTCTATCCCCTTGCGCTGGAGGGAGCGCTGAAACTCAAGGAGATCTCCTACGCCTATGCCGAAGGCTTGAGTGCCGGGGAAATGAAACACGGTCCCATTGCCCTGGTAGGACCGGACCTCGTGAGTGTGGTTCTGGTTGGGGAAGGGGAGAGACGGATCAAAATGCTGAGCAATATCGAAGAGCTCCGGGCCCGCCAGGGAAAAATCATCGCCGTCGCCTATCAGGACGACCTGGAAGTCCAGGAAAAGGTGGATTTCTTCATACCCATCCCTCCGGCTCTGGAACTCCTCAGCCCCCTTCTGGCCATCATCCCCTTACAACTCTTCGCTTACTACATGGCCCTGGAGCGGGGATGCGATATCGACCAGCCCCGTAACCTGGCCAAAAGCGTGACGGTGGAGTGAACATTTCTCCACGGCTTCAAAACGCAAAAGGGGGCGCAGAAATCGTGTGGGGAATTCCATAGAATGGAAAAGACAAAGTAAGGGGATTTGCCTTGGAGGGCTTTGATTGGTATAACCTGGTTTTTCTGCCTCTGGTCATTTTTGCTTCCCGAGTGGCCGATGTAAGCCTGGGAACCATGCGGATTATCCTTACTTCTCGGGGAAAACGCAATATTGCTCCGTTTTTGGGATTTGCTGAAGTGCTTCTCTGGATTGTGGTGGTGAGCAGGCTCGTTACCCGTTCGCACACCCCTCTGGCTTTCCTGGGGTACGCTGCCGGTTTTGCTCTGGGGAACTTTCTGGGAATCTATATCGAGGAGTGGTTTGCTATGGGCCATGTTATCGTCCGGGTGATTCTCCAGAAGGGGGAGAAGAGCTTTTTAAAGCTCTGCAAGCGGCGCGGTGTGGAGTCACGGCTTTTGATGGCATGGGGAGCCGGGGGCCGGTGAAGCTTGTTTTCACCGTGGTGCGCCGCAAAGACCTGCGGAACATTGTCGGCATCATCAATGCAGTATGTCCTGGAGCCTTCTTCTCGGTGGAAGACGTGCGTACCGCTCAGGCGGGCATTTTCCCTTCTCATCCTTCAGAGCGACAGGGAAAGTAGCCTTGACAGACCTGATATAATGAAAAGCTAACCTCGGGTAGGAAAGGAGTAAACCATGGTTCGAGCAGTTATTTTTGACATTGATGGAACACTCACCGACACCAATCCGGTATTCTTAAAGGCCCTCCAGAAAGCATATGCCGAGTGGAGCGGGGAAGAGAAGCCGCTTCATTTTTTCCATTTCTCTCTGGGAATTCCCAGCCCCGAGACTATGAAGATTCTTAATATTCCGGAAGGGCAACGGGTGCAGTTCCGAGACCGCTGGCAGGGATTAATCCAGGAATTCATGTTTGAAGCCCGACTTTTCCCGGGAATCCTGGAAGTTCTGGAACAATTAACCCGGATGAATCTACCCCTGGCTCTTGTGACTTCCAAAATTAGAGAAGAAATGCACTACGAGTTTGACAACTTCGGAATTAACCACTTCTTTGCCGTCACGGTATGCGCCGACGACGTGCCTCATCCCAAACCCGCCCCTGATTCACTCCTTTTGGCCCTCCAGAAGCTTTCTGTACCTCGGGAACAGGCTATCTTCGTGGGAGAGAGTATCTATGATATCAGGGCAGCAAAAAATGCCGGCGTTCGTTTCGCTTTTGCCCGGTGGGGAGCCCTTGCACCGCAGGACATCCTGACCCTCGGTCCTGATTACATCCTGGAAGAGCCGATAGACCTTATCGAGCTTCTCGCAGCTGAGAACACCAAAAACCCCAGAGTGAGTCCCGGTGTTCTCTCCTCATGACTTTACTTTTTGCTTCCCCCATTTGAGGGTTTTGGTGCCCTTGGCCAGGACTTCACGCAGGGCGTAACCCCTCCTGGCGAGTTCCGATTTCACGTCTTCGGTCCCGCGGTCCTCAGGTGAGGTAATCTTTTCCCCATAGACGTAAACCACCACACTCTTTTCTTCCACCAGCTCAGGAAGTTCCTGCTCAATTCCTTGGGTGAAGTCCACCCGGCGAAAATCGCTTTTTCGCAAAAGAAAGGTGAACGTCTGGTAAGGGAAACTGCACGGCATCCGCAAAGGCATGGTGGTGTAATCCTTTCCATCATAATTGGCAATGGCCTCAAGATATGCTTCTCCCTCTCCATTCGAGTACAGTTCCACGGTGATCCTGACCAGAGCTTCTTCCCCCTGTCTCTCAAAATCAATGCTCTTCACCACCGCTTTATCAGCTCCGGCCAAGGCAAAAGGGGTAAGAAGAAGGATAAAAACAAGCGTTAACACGATGATCCTGGTTTTCATTCTACAACATGCCTCCTTTTCACACTGGTATCATCTTTATTGTATCGCCTGAATAAGCCCCGAGTTCCCCTTTTAGGGGAGGTGCGGCCAGGGATTGACCACGTTACCGTATCGTCTTACTTCATAGTGAAGGTGAGGACCGGTACTCCGTCCGGTACTCCCGACTTTGGCGATAACCTGGTTTTTCTTGACCAGGTCTCCAGGGTTGACCAGAATTTTGGAGAGATGTCCGTATACCGTTTCATAGCCGAACTGATGACGGACAATGACACACTTTCCATAATTCCCGTTCCAGCCGGCAAAGACTACTCTCCCTTCCGCGGTAGCCACCACGCTCCTGCCCGATGGGGCGGCAATATCAATACCGGTATGCCAGGCCCTCTGGCCGGTGAAGGGGTCTTTGCGCCAGCCGTACCGAGAAGATATTTTACCCCAGGTAGGCCAGCGCATGGGGATGGTATCCAGAAGCCTGTCTTTCTTATACGCAACGTCGATGACTTCTTCCAAAGACTTCCGGCGCAGAAAGATCTCGGTTTTCAGCCAGGTAAGGTTATCCTCCAGAGTCCTGATTTGAATTTGTAAGTGGGGATCGTAGGGGGGGTTAACCAGAGAAGAAACCGGGGGCAGGGGTACCAAAGACCCGAAAAGCGGCCCTCCCATTCCCATGGGGAGCGCTTCCCAGTTTCTTTCAAAGAAGCGGTGCACCGGAACGCAGGGGCTTAACTCGGTGGAGGCAAGTGACAGGGAAATGCCCAGCTTTTTGAGTCGAGACTGCAGGTCTTTTTCCAGAAGCTCGCGGACTTTCTTATCGAGTTCCCGTACCGCGTTGAGTTCCTGCAGAACCTTCTCCGTCTCCTGAGTCAAGTTCTTAATGCGTTCTTCCTGCTCTCTGCGCTGATTTTCAAGAACGGCCAGGGCCTGCTGGGTTTCTTTAAGCTGGCAAGAAGCGGAAAAAAGCGCCTTTCTGGTTTTAGCCTGATACCAGAGCACCCCCCCAATCCCCAGGCCTATCCCTACGACGAAAATCAAAATCCCCAGAACCAGAATCTGCCAGCGAAGATGGAACTTTTTCAGTTGCCCCTTGACCGGGCTTATCCAGAAAATGGTCAAATGTTTACCACCCGAAGGCACCTTCATCCCCCCTTGTTACCATTTGGAATTGACCATCAGCGCGTAGAGCCGCTCCAGATCTTCCAACCCGTAATATTCTACCACAATCTTACCGTTTCCCACCCGCACCCTGGTGGAGAGGTAACGGGTGAGGAGTTCCTCGACATTTCTCTCCAGGGAATCCCTGGTTGACTGGGGTGTGGAACGAGTTTTCTTGCTGAGACGCTCGGTTTCCCTGACCGAGAGGGATTCTTGAATCACCTTTTCCGCCAGGATTTTTTGTTCCTCAGCCGAGGCCACCGAGAGCAGGGCCTTGGCGTGTCCAAGCGAGATCTGATCCTTCTCGATCAATTCCTGGATCGAAGAAGGCAAATCCAAAAGGCGGAGTAGATTTGCCACTGTGGAGCGTTTTTTTCCAATTCTCTGGGCCACTTCATCCTGGGTGAGGGAGAAATCCTCCATGAGCTTTTTGATACCTCTGGCTAACTCCAGAGGGTTTAAGTCTTCCCGCTGCAGATTCTCCACCAGGGCGATTTCCAGTTTCTTTGCTTCATCCACCTCTTCCACGATGACCGGCACCGTCTTTAGCCCAGCCTTTTTGGCTGCCCGCCATCTTCTCTCCCCGGCAATGATTTCAAAGCTATCTCCCAGGCGGCGCACCAGAAGAGGCTGCAGAACCCCGTGGATCTGAATCGAATAGGCCAGTTCTTCCAGCCTTTCTTCGTCCATTTGAGTGCGCGGCTGCAGAGAATTGGGACACACGCGCTCGATATCCACTTCCTGAACGGTTTTGCCGCCGAATACGTTCACCGCAGGAATAAGAGCCTCCAGTCCTTTACCTAAGCCTCGCTTAACCATTTCTCCTGATCACTTCCTCCGCTAAATCTCGATAGGCCAGAGCTCCCCGGGAGTTCCCATCATAAAGAATAATTGGTTTTCCGTAGCTGGGAGCTTCACTGAGACGAACGCTTCGAGGGATAACCGCCTGAAATACTTTTTCCTGGAATACCCGGCGGACCTCCTCCACCACCTGTTGAGCGAGATTGGTCCGCGAATCAAACATGGTGAGGAGCACCCCCAGAAGCTCAAGGATAGGATTCAGGGCATTTCGCACCATGGTGAAGGTTCCCATCAACTGACTCAACCCCTCGAGGGCATAGTACTCGCACTGGATGGGCACCAGAGCCTTGCTGGCAAATGTCAAGGCGTTGAGGGTGAGCAACCCCAGCGAGGGAGGACAGTCGATGAGGATGAAATCGAAATTCCCTATCCAATCTTTTAACCCCTCCTTTAATTTCGCCTCCCGCCCCGGAAGACTAACCAGCTCTACTTCGGCGCCTGCCAGGCGAATGGTAGCCGGCAGTAACCACAGATCTTCCACCTCGGTCTGGCAGATCAGTTCTCCCGCTTCCACCCCGTTGATGAGAAGGTCATAAATACATTGCTTCAGCTTCCAGCGATCGATCCCCAGACCACTGGTAGCATTACCCTGGGGATCGATATCCACAAGGAGCACCCGCTTTTTCTTTTCCGCCAGACATGCTCCCAGATTTATACACGTGGTGGTTTTTCCCACTCCGCCCTTTTGATTGGTTACCGCTATAACCATACCCATAGGCAAAAATATTCTAACATAAAAGAGGCGTCAACCAAAACAATCCATCGGTGTGAAAGACTATCCGAGGAAAACGGATTAGGATTATAGGGAAGAAACGCTTGGGGCGACCACCACTTGCAAGATACCCTGAAAGCGGTGGTCGAAAGTTCCTACACCCTGAACTGACTCACGGTGTTTTGGAGTTCCTCGGCCAGTTTGGCCAGAGACTCACTGGCAGAAGCAATCTCTTCCAGAGAGGCGCTCTGCTCTTCGGTGGAAGCGGAGACCTCTTCACTGGAAGCT
>Ga0308398_1000076_pt1 | contig 64027 bp, 73 predicted proteins | sample Hotspr20SampleT9_FD_202360 | JGI IMG/M metagenome (GOLD analysis project Ga0308398, IMG submission 202360) | Hot spring phototrophic mat microbial communities from Mushroom Spring, Yellowstone National Park, Wyoming, United States - 20051001_T9 ...
GGCTCCGTCACCGGCGTGTGCCCGTAAACCACGAGCGCGCGCCCGCGATAATCGAGCGCCCAATTGAGCCGGATCGGCAATCCGCGCTCGTCCACCTCTCCGGTCGTCATTCCGAACAAGGCGATGCCTCGCACCACCGGTGAATCGCGACCATGGTACTCGGCAGGCAAACCCGCATGGGCGACGACGAGCCGCCCTTCGTCCAAAACGAGATGGTGCGGCAGCTTGCGCAGGAAGCGCCACACTCGTTGCCGAACCTCCTCCGACTCTACGGCAAGTTGCTCCACACTTGCCTCGAAACCGTGCGCGATCCGCACTTGGTGCCCATCCAAGTAACGGAGCAACTTTCGATCATGATTGCCCATCACGGCAGCGGCTCGCCCACGCGCAACGGCAGACATCGCCAGCTGCAGAACGGGGACGATCTTCGGTCCCCTGTCGACCAAGTCTCCGACGAAAATGAGGCGTCGCCCTCCAGGATGAGCGACCAAGTACTGTCGCTCGCCAGAACGATTCCGTTGCTCCGCAACCTGGTAACCGAGGTGCTCGAGGAGCTCGACCAACTCGTCGAAACAGCCGTGCACATCGCCCACGATATCGAAGGGTCCACGCCACCATCGTCGATCGCTCGGCAACGGCCGACGAACAACGATTGCGGAGGCAGCCTCTTGCGGACTCCGCAACCAGTAACGGCGTTGGAACGGCTCCTCGACCAGCGCTGCCCGATTCTCCTCCAGTTGAGCGAATTGCCGCTCGATGACACCTCGTCCCACCTGTCGGCCAGGCCGCTGCTGATCGTTTGCGAGATACGCTTCCAGCGGGTAATCGAAGATGATCGCCACGCAGGGCACGTGGTAACGACGAGCCAGTTCGATCAGTGTCAAACGGGCATCGCGACGGGTATTCGTCGCATCGATCGCCGTAAGACGGCCACGCCGGAGCCGCCCTCCCGCGACCCGATGCAAGAGCTCGAAAGCTTCACGCGTCGCACTCTGATCTGCCTCGTCGTCCGTGATCATGGCACGGAAGAAATCAGAGGAAAGCACCTCTGTCGGCCGGAAATGGCGCTGAGCGAAGGTTGATTTGCCTGAACCAGATGGCCCGACGAGCAGAACCAGGGACAGTGCAGGAATGACCAGGCGGCGAGGACGTGGTCCTGATACAGACTCCGAATGGAACGGCCGATCCACGGGCCGACACCTCCAGATCGTCGGGCAATGGTACTACGACGAACTAGCGCTGGATCGACCGTACCGGTAGAATTGAATGGCGATGGGGGCCTGTAGCTCAGCGGCAGAGCACGAGGCTCATAACCTCAGGGTCGTAGGTTCGAATCCTACCAGGCCCACCGATCCTATTGGACTGCTCGAGGTAGTGAGGTGAGAATGACGCAGATCCACGATCCGGTGCGATTGACTCCCCAGGAACTCGCCCGTCTGGCGGCCGAGACAGCGGCCGACGCGATGGCAACGGATATTCAGGTGCTTGACCTCACGCGCTTCACCCCCTTTTTCGACCTCTTCGTCGTGTGCACTGCCGACAATACCCGACAGCTGCGCGCCCTCGTGACGCATCTCAGCGAGGCACTCGACGAGGCAGGCGCTACACAACTTCGTGTGGAAGGCGAGCCCGAGACAGGCTGGGTCATTCTCGACTACGGAAGCGTGGTCATTCATCTGTTCACGCCTGACCAGCGTTCCTATTATCGGCTCGAGGAACACTGGGCGAGCGCACCACGAGTCTTGGTGATCCAGTGAGCGAGAGGAAACCAAAAGGCATGAAGGCTCGGCGCCACGGTCGCACTTGGATGTTGGCTCTCGTTGGCTTCGCCCTCGGCACAGCCGGTGGATTAGGGGTGGGCCTCGTTTTGTCCTGCCCACTTCGTCGTCGTTCTTCGTCGCCCCATCTCCCCGATCGCACGGCCTTTTTGCAGTGATTCATAGTAGTCTGCGGGCCCGCGCTCGAAGCGCTCTTAATCAGCCACGCAGCGAACAGCCCACGGCACAGCTTCCAATCGCTCGCGCTCGACGGGCCGTTTGCAATCGACACAGATGCCGTAGGTCCCCTGATCGATGCGCTCGAGCGCTGCGAGAACCTCGTGCAACTCCTCTTCCAGTGTCCGGAGCATTGTCTGATCGTACTCAGCCATCACCATATCACTCGCCGCGTCAGCCAAGTGGGTGGCAACTGTCCCCTCCTCCGCTTGGCTCTGCCCCTCATCAGCCAGCATGCGCAGGAGTTGGCGGCGCTGGCTCTCCCATTCCTCGCGTCGCTGCTCGAGTCTTCGGCGCGTCGATTCGATCCACTCGCGATCGCTCGATTCCGTCATGTTCTCGTCATTTTTTCTCCGGATGGACTGCCTGTCGCTCGACCAGTCGCTCGAAGAGCCGGAGCTCATCGCGGACGTATCGGGTCACCAAAAAGTTCTCTCGAACGAGCGCCCGGCCTCGCTGGCCAACGACTCGTGCCAGTTCGCGATTATGGAGAAGCTCGAGCACTCGCTCAACGAAAGCATCCTCGTCGAGCGGATCGACCAGGAAGCCTCCTTCTCCGTCTGCCATTTGCAGTACGATCCCGCCGCTGCGGCCAGCGACCACTAGGGTTTCTTTCCACATCGCTTCGCTGACGACCAGTCCAAATCCCTCACGAATCGACTTTTGTACCACGACCCACGCCGAGTGCTGGAAAGCATTGACTTCGACATAACTGATCCCGGTCACATTCGTTCCGACCAGAATGTCCGGGTCCTTCTCCGCTTCCTCGCGGATTCGATCGTACAAGCGCCAACCTTCGGGATCGTCGAGCGCCATGGATCCCAGAAGCGCCAGTTGGACACCCGGCATCGCATCGCGCACGCGCCGGAACACCCGGATCACCCCGAACGGATCCTTCCAAGGATCGAAGCGGGAAACCTGAACGACCAACGGTCGAGACGCCACGACGCCGTACCAATCCAGGATGCGCCGCCTCAGCGTGGCTGGCAGTGGAAGGTTCTTCGGGCTCAACGGATCGATTCCAGGCGGGAAAACGTCGACAGCACGGTCCCTGAGGGCCGGCAAGACGAACTCGCGCATCGTGAAGACGTACCCGTCGTAGCCCTCGAGCCACGGCAGGACAAATGTCTCTGCGGCCGGATACGGCTGTGATGTGTCGATATGACACCGCCAAACCCATCGCGTCGCCGCCGCGGGAGCGAATGCTCGCAGCACTGCTGGCTGCGGATCATGCACGACGATCACATCGTATTCAGCCGATAGCCCCGCCGCATTCGCCCGGTTGTTGATGAGATACTCTTCTTCTGCGTCAGCAGAGGCCACGAACGGAGCACCTTGCAGACCGTTATGAAGTGCTTTCGTAACCTCGAAAAACCGGCTGTCACCCGCGATGACGAACCAGTCGACCGACAGTCCGAGAGCGATTTCCAACGCGACACTCGAGCGCAACAATTCCGAGACGCCACCGCCCTATGGTGTCGCATTGATGTGCGCCACCCGAATCCCACGCATTCGGTTTCCGAGACGAATCGGTTCATCGATTTGCTCGGTCGGCACAACCTCCCGATATGACTCGATCGTGACTGGAGCAAGCCGCACGCGGTGCAGCATCGCTCAGAGCCCTTCACGCGAACGGACTCGTCGTTCTGCCTCGCTCTGCAACTGGGCCAGTCGCTGACTCAGCCGTACCGGATACCGTTCCACCGGCCTCAGTGAGCGCATCCATTCTGGGAACCGCTGCATCTCCTCCCGATGGTGAGCCCGCGCCTGCCCGAGCGTCGATGTTTCGACGATTTCACCGTCTCGCATCACTGGGCGTAACAACGGTATCCAGTCGGCACCTGGGGCTGGTTCGTCACGCAGCGCGATCAGGTCTTCGACATAACGACCATCTGCGCCCACGCGACGCCAGACCTGCTTCGCACCGACCAGCGTTCGCTTACCGGTACTCAATTTGAGCACCGGCTGCCCTTCATACTCGACCAGTTTATAGGCCATGTCAGCGAGAGGGGCATCCGCGGACGTTCCCAACCGGGAGCCCACCCCATAGCCGTCGATCGGAGCCCTCTTCGCTTCCAATTCAGCGATCTCGTACTCGTCGAGTCCCCCACTGGCGAAAATCTCGATATCCCGAAATCCCGCACGATCGAGAATCTCGCGAACCGCGCGACTCAGCTCAGCCAGATCCCCACTGTCCAAACGGACAGCTCGGACACGGCGTTCCTCCTGCGCGAGCTCGCGTGCGACGATGATGGCATGTTCGGCTCCGCGCAATGTGTCGTAGGTATCGATGAGAAGTATCGGATCACCAGGATAGGTGCGGGCGAAAGCCCGGAACGCATCCAGTTCGGACGGGAACGACTCGATGTACGAGTGAGCGACCGTGCCGCTGACCGGGATACCATACCGTTCACCGGCTAAGACATTGCTCGTTGCAGCAAACCCGGCTAGATAGGCTGCTCGCGCTGCAGTCAATCCAGCATCCAGACTCGGTGTTCGTCGCAAGCCGAAATCAACTAGCGTCTTGCCGGGAGCGACCAGAACACAACGAGCAGCTTTTGTTGCGACGAGCGTCGCATAGTGAACGGAATTCAACACCAGCGTCTCGATGATCTGCGCCTGATCGATCGACGCCTCCACCTCCAGGATCGGCTCGTCAGCGAAGACGACGGTCCCCTCCTGTACTGCCCAGATATCGCCTCGAAAACGAAAGTGTACAAGCGAGTCGACGAAGCTACGCCGTAATCCCGGAAGAGTCGCCAAGAAGCGGAGCGCCTCCTCTTCGAAACGAAGCTCGACGAGACGCTCCAATAATTCGGCGATTCCGGCAGCCACGAGGAAGTGACGATTCTCGGGAAACTTGCGCACGAAAAGGCTGAACACCGCTCGGCCAGCATGACCCAGCGTGTGATAGCTCGACGCCATGGTCAATTCATAGAGATCGGTCGAAAGGGCGAATTCGAGGCGCGTCGGACTCATCTTGCCCCCGATCGCACAGCAAACCTACGCTTCCAGGTCCTGCCGGCGCTCGCGGAGATGATCGGCCAGGAACTGGCGACTGGCCTCGATGATCTGCGGAACCCGTTCGACTGGTACCCCTTCGGCGAGCGCGATTTGTTCGTCCGACCAGCCATCGACCTTCAAGAGGAAGATCTCGCGCCAGCTTTCGGGTAGACGCTCCAGTGCCTCGTCCAGAATCTGTTGCGTTTCCTCCGCGAGGACAACGTCTTCGGGAATGTCAGCGGTCGGATCAGCTAAAACATTGATGAGGCGGACAACTTGGTCGGGCCATTCATCCCCCTGATATCCGACCGGCTCTTCGAGTGATCGCTCTTGCTCGAGCCGGCGTCGCTCCTGCTCGACGAGTTGGCGCACCACCCGGCGAGCTGTCCGCCGAAGCCATCGGTAGAGTCCGCGCTCAGGCGCCTCACGCCAATGCTGGATCGCTCGGAGGAGCACTGCATCGGTCACATCCTGTTCATCGAGGACACCCGCCGGAATGACCCCGAAAGCGACGAAGCGGCCAATTTCTCGCCGCACGAATCGCCGCAATGGCCGGTACTGTTCGGCGAGCTGCTGAGCCAGCCATTCCCGTCGCGACACACTTTCCAGTCCACGATCCTGCTGAGCGATGATCTCAAGATGCTCGCGCAGCCGAGCGAGCAATCGATGTCGTTCCGTGTGCATCCATCCTGTCGTGCTCATCGCTCACGCTCCGGCGTCGATTCTTCCCCTTCACTGGCACGTTCCTCTTCGACCGGTGCGATCGGCGGCCGTGCCAAGCCCGGGTGGATACGCGCTCGGCGGATGAAGGGCTCATTCCGCCACTTCGCCAGTTGTCGATCCAGCTCATCGTACAGGTCATTAAAAGCATCCCGCAGGGCCTGTGCCGGATTTTGCCCCTCTCCCTTCGCCACGATGTCTGGCCCAGGGATCCGAAGATGCAACTTGGCAACGTAGGTATCGCTCCGCTGCAAATGCTCGATCGTAATATCGAGCAACTTGAGGTCGTCCTCCAAGTCAGCGAGCTTCTTCTCCAAGACCCGTATTTCCCGCTCGACGATGTGGTTCACCTTGTCCTGACTCACGCCCAAATCGTGATAACGGATACGCATCGTCTGTCCCTCCCGTATCACTCCCCACCAGAAACGGGGCATGCATCGTGCCACACAGCATACCTGATCGCCGTATCGACTTGCCCATCTTCACGCGTCATCCGCTTTGCGGTATCCTATGAACGGTATCAGCTGGTTGGCAGCCAGTGCAGAGGGAGGGAAGGTGCCATGAGCATCACAACGTGGAATCCCTGGCGCGAACTCGAGACGATGCGCGAACGGGTCGACCGCCTGTTCAGTGAACTCGCTCGTTGGCGAGGGGGCGAAGAACTCGGTATTCCTATCGATTTGCAGGAGACTGACGACGCACTCATCTTGCGGGCCTCGCTCCCCGGTTTTCGCCCGGAAGATATTTCAGTGGAAATTCGCCAAGGCGTCCTCGCTATTCAAGCTGAAACGAAGGAAGAGCGCGAAGAGACAAAGGGAACCTGGCACATCCGCGAACGACGCGTCGGTAGTACCTATCGGGCGATCACGCTCCCGGTTCCAGTTCGGGAAGACGAAGCAGAGGCTACTTATCAGCACGGCGTACTCGAAATCCGGATCCCGAAGGCAGAGGCAGCCGAGCGCCGTCGTATTCCTGTCCAGATTCGTTCCTGAAGTCCCCAGACGCTTCCGTACCAGGGCGACCCCGCTCCTGCGATCCAGGCGGGGTCGCCTGTTTCTCCGTTCGGTTCAATAGCGAGTTCGGCCTTCTGGAATCACATCTTCACCGACGCAGCTCAAACAGTGCCCGAGAACCTGGAGGACCTGACCTCGCGGTGCACCTTCGCGATAGACTGTCACACCCTTGCAAGCCAACTCATGCGCGAGCAGGAATGCTCGGCGGACGTCATCGTGTGTTGCCTCGTACGGGAGATTGATCGTCTTGCTGACGGCGTTCTCGACGTGGCGCTGCACCGCGGCCTGCACTCTGATATGCTCTTCCGGGCTGATTTCTGTCGCAACACGGAAGAGTCGCCGGAGCTCCTCCGGCAAATCGGTGCGATGACCGATCCGTCCAGTTACTTCGATCTCGTGGAGCAGTGCTGGATCGTACTTCCCGATCCGACTCAGTTCGCGCAAGAGGAGCGGATGCGGCTCGACTATGCCCACGAACTCGCCGACATAACGGTACGCCAGCGCATACAGTGGCTCGATCCCGCTACTGCATCCAGCGATGATGCTGATGCTTCCCGTCGGCGCGACAGTCGTAACGGTAGCGTTGCGCCGTGGTGGTTCCCCACGAGCAGCATAACGGCTGATCGGAAAATTCGGTAACGGTCCGCGCTCCTCAGCCAATCGACGACTCGCCTCGACCGCAGCAGCCTGCACCAAACCCATCACTCGATCAGCCACCGCAACGGATTCGTCTGACCCATACGGAATGCGGAGTGCCAACAGCAGGTCAGCGAATCCCATGATGCCGAGTCCCACTTTTCGATTCGCCCGACAGATCGTCTCGATTTCCACCTTCGGGTAACGGGATACCTCCACCATATCGTCCAGGAAGCGAAGAGCCGGCCGAGCTGACTCCCGCAGACCTGCTTCGTCGAGATAAGCTCGATCACCGCGTTCGACAATGAACGCGCGCAAATTCAAGGACCCGAGAACGCACGCTTCCCATGGATGCAGGGGTACTTCTTCGCAAGGGTTGGTCGCTTCCAACGGTCCGAGCGCCGGCACCGCGCTATCGCGCTGGATTCGGTCGTAAAAGAGTAGGCCAGGATCACCGACCTCCCATGCTGCGTCGACCATGGCATCGAACAACTCACCAGCATTCGCTTGCGCGAAGGGAAGTCCCGTTCGAGGATTGATCAAAGCGATCTCGCGTCGCTCGATGGCTGCCCGCAGAAAGTCATCGGTTACCAGAACGGAAAAATTGAAGCGCGAGAAGAGAGCGGGATTCCGTTTCGCATCGATGAACTCGCGCACGTCAGGATGGTCACAGCGCAAGACGGCCATGTTCGCCCCGCCACGAACACTTTCGGTCGCGATCACGTTACTCGCGACATCGAAAATCCGAATGAAGGAAACCGCTCCCGACGACGGGCGGCGAGTCGAGCGGATAAGGTCGCCGCGCGGTCGAAGATGAGAAAAGGAAAATCCTGTCCCGCCACCGGTCTGCTGAATCTTTGCAGCATCCCGCACTGCCCCGAAGATTCCATCCAAGGAATCAGGAACCGGTATGACGAAACAGGCGAAGAGTTGCCCGAGCTGCGTTCCCGCGTTGATCAGTGCTGGAGTATGTAGGAAGAAAGCGCAGGGTCGTCATCAGTTCGTAAAACTTTTCGGCAATCTCCGCACTGCGTGGGCCTCGCGGAAAGGCATCCTCTGCAGCAGCGACCGCTCGTGCGACGCGCCAAAAAAGCTCTTCCGCGGTCTCGATGATCCGGCCCTCTTCGTCCCGACGGAGATAGCGGAGGCGAAGCAACGATCGAGCAGAATCGCTCAACTCCAGCGGCATCCGTTCACCTCCTCGCTGCATGGCACGTATCATGCCACCAGGGGTTCATGGACCCCAAGCCCGTTTCGCGTCTCTGTGTGCTCCATGTTGTCTGCCAGGAGGGGTCGTCATACCGCCCGGCAGCAGATCGCGACAAAGTGACTAAGATATCCGACAGAAAGGGGATCCTGTGAAAGTAACCGTACTAGGCGGCAGTGCCGCTGCCCCCAATCCGGGACAAGGTTGCAGCGGATATCTTCTCGAGTGCGGAAGAACGAGCCTGCTCGTCGATTGCGGTCCCGGGATCTTACCGTCATTGCTCCGCTACCGACGCTTGGACAATCTCGATGCAATCGTGCTTTCACATCTCCATCAGGATCACGTGTTGGACATCGTTCCCATGCGGTACGCGCTGAAATACGCACCCGCGTTGCACCGGCGCCGCATACCACTCTTGGTACCACCGGGAGGATCGCTCTTTCTCCAACGCCTGGCTCAGGTTCTGGCGCTCGGCAGCGAAGCTGCTGATTCCTTCTTCGCCGAAACGTTCGAGATCGCCGAATTCGATCCCCAGTCCGTGCTCGAAGTCCCCGGCTGGGAAATCCGTTTCCATCCGACCCGGCACTGGATCCCATGTTGGGCTCTACGCGTTACGTGCCCCCACGCAACGGTCGTCTATACAGCCGATACCGGATGGGACGACACGCTCCCATCGTTTGCCCACGGAGCTGACTTACTGATCGCAGAAGCGACCTTGCCAGTCGAGAGCGAACCTGATGCACGAAGCGGTCATCTGACCGCATCGGATGCAGCAGTGCTTGCAGCGCTTGCTGATGTGCACATGCTCCTCTTGACACACTATTGGGAACCGTTGGATGAGGCAAATACTCGGGCACTCGTCCATCGATCGTTTTCTGGTTCGCTACTGATCGCTCGAACTGGGTTGATCGTCGATCTCGGGCCGAAAGGAGAGACGCAGTGACAGCACCGCGCTCCGTGCCCGGCTTCTCTCTCGGTCACTGGACGCATCCCTCGGGACGGACCGGTTGTACGGTGATCCTCGCCGAGCGTCCTGCGCTCGCTGCTTGCGATGTTCGGGGTGGTGCGCCAGGAACACGCGAAACCGAACTCATGAGGCCCGGTAGCCTCGTCCGCCACGTCGACGCGGTCTTGCTGACAGGCGGCAGCGCATTTGGGCTGGCGGCTGCCGAGGGCGTCGTCCGGTGGCTACACGAGCACGGTCGCGGCTTTCCGACCGAGGTCGCACCCGTGCCGATCGTTGCCGCTGCCGTACTCTACGACCTGACAGGTCCAGAAGTACTCTTTGCCGATGCGAGCGCTGGTTACGCAGCGTGTGCTGCTGCGATTCCGGAGGGCTGGTACTCGGGACGCTTGGGAGCAGGCGCCGGAGCGACCGTGGGGAAATTACTCGGCCGTGCCAATGCCAGTTCCACCGGGCTCGGGAGTGCACTCCTCCGAGTCGGAGCGCACGTCATCGGTGCCTTGGCCGCAGTCAATGCGATCGGTGAGATCGTCGACCCGGCGACTGGAGTAACCCGTGCCGGTATCCGCAGTCAGGACGGTACCTGGCTCGAAAGTCGCAGGCTGATCCTGTCCGGTCATTCACCGGCCTCGGGACTCGGTACGAACACGACACTCGTCGTCGTTGCCACGGACCATCCGATCGACCATGACGCCCTCTTCCGCATGACCGTCGCCGCCCATGATGCGATCGCTCGAACCATTCGACCTGCGCACACGATCTACGATGGTGATACGGTTTTCGTACTCGCGAGTGCGGAGACAAACAAGCTCGAACCAGCGGAAGTCCTGCGCATTTGCACGGCGACCGAAATTGTTGTCGAACAGGCGATTCTGGCCAGTATCCCGCAATGATGGAGAGAGCGGTCTCGCAAACGGCACCGGGTGCTAGACTAGTAGAGGTACTAAAGATGACCCGGAGCACCCTTCCGATGGAGATTCTCGTTTGGACAGGTTCACTGCCGTGGCTTCCTCTGTCCGCTCGTTTGCAGCTGATTCGCGAGGCAGGTGCTGACGGTGCCGAACTGCTTCTCCAGCGCCGTCCTCGCGAGCGGGAGGCTAAAACGATTCGGGAGATCAGCCGAGAGAGCTATCTGCCGGTTCGTACCCTCCATTCGCTGCTTCGCTTGCGCTCCGTATCACCCGATATCCAAGCAGTCGATGTAGAGAGTTCAGCCCGGCTCGCTGCAGAACTCCCTCGATGCTCGATCCTCGTCGTCCATCCTCCGATCGGCGCAGAACGCGAACAGTGGACGACAGTTATGAGGCGAATCGAGCGTTCACGCCCAGAGCATCTTCGGATCGGTCTCGAAACTCCGGGACAGCATCGGCGAGGCCAACGACCTGCTCCGTTCGACAATTTGGAGTTTCTCGTGCGCTACGCGGAGGAATGGGATCTCGGCATTGTCTTCGATACTGCACACGCAGCGAGCCTCGGATGGGATTTGCAAGCAGCCCTCGCACTTTGCTTGCCTCGACTCGTCAACGTCCACCTGAGCGATGCCAGTGACCGCGAATGGTGGATCGGTTTCCTCAACTCGATCGTCCGCGACCATCGCTGTCCGGGAGACGGAACCTTGCCCCTGCGTCAGCTTCTCCAATTTCTCCGCGACCAGGGATACCGCGGTTTCGTCACGCTCGAGCTGAGTCCGCTCGCGCTTTTCTCGCTTCGTCGCGGCTCGATCGTTCGTGTACTCCAGAAAGCGATCGCCTTCGTCTGCGAAGCCATCGGAGAGCCGGCACCTGGCCGATCATCTCCCGGTCGCGAACCACCAACGAGAAGACGCTGAGGCTGCTCACCCCAGCGTTTCCCGTCACCGACGTCGACGAGGCACTCTTCCAGTAGTCTATCGCTTCGTGTACTGCGGTGCCTTGCGCGCCCGCTTGAGTCCCGGCTTCATGCGCTCCTTGACGCGCGGATCGCGCGTGAGCAACCCAGCACGCTTCAGGACGGGTCGCAGTTCCGGATTGAAGCGGAGAAGCGCTCGCGCAACGCCGTGACGTACGGCACCAGCTTGCCCGGAGATCCCTCCCCCAACGACCCGTGCACGAATGTCGAAGTGGTCCTGCAATCCCGTCAGTCGCAGAGGCTCGGTGATCATCACGCGATAAAGCAGGCGATTGCCGAAGTACTGGGAAGCCGGTCGACCGTTGATGAGAATTTGTCCGCTGCCAGGATAAAGACGAACCCGCGCCACAGCAGTCTTTCGTCGACCGAGCCCGTAGTAATACTGCGGTTTGGTACCGGTCGGCTGCGATGCGCGCTTCGTTTCGACCACGATTCTCACGCTCCTCTCGTCGTCCTATCAGCCCTCCAAATGGAGGATTTCCGGCTTTTGAGCCCCGTGCGGATGATTGGACCCCGGGTACACCTTGAGTTTACGGAACAGCTGACGGCCCATCGGCCCCTTCGGCAACATGCGCCGTACGGCGAGCTCGATCGGTCGTGTCGGATGCTTCGCGATCATGTCTCGGAAGCTGATCAACTTGAGCCCGCCCGGATACTGCGAATGTCGCCAGTAGACTTTGTCGCGCTCCTTCGTTCCCGCCAGACGCACCTTTTCCGCATTGATGACGATCACGAAGTCGCCCACGTCGGCATGCGGTGTGTACTGTGGCTTGTGCTTGCCGCGGAGGATCGCCGCGATTTGACTCGCCAGGCGACCGAGTCGCTTTCCTTCCGCGTCGACAACCCACCACTTCCGCTCGACTTCTCCTGGTTTGGCCATATAGGTTCGCTGCAGGTAACGTCGCTTTTTCGCTTTCACCGCCATCGTTCATCCCTCGCTCTCGGAGGCATCACCCACGACTCTCTTCGTCTGCCCGCGATGCGGGCGTAGCCAATGCAATGTCTTCAGGATAGCGAACTCTCCACAGGACGAGGCCACCCGGCGGCGCAGGCGGTGGTGCTGCTCGTCGATCGCAGCGCTCGAGCAGCTCGGAGATCCAGCTCGGTTCCGCCGCACCGGTCCCCACCCGCACCAATGCTGAGACCATCGTACGCACCATTTGGGGTAAGAAACCATTGGCACGGACTCGAAATTCGACGATCTGCGCGCCCGTACCGACTGGCTCCACCACCGGGCTGAGCAGATGCCATTCTGCCATCGTGATCGTCCGGACGCGGGGAGTTGTCGCTTTGGGTCCTCCGAGGCCGTGCCCGGCAAACGAGCGAAAGTCATGGCTTCCCAGAAAAAACTGAGCCGCTTCCTGCATCGCCCGAAGGTCGAGTAGCCCGGTAAATCGCCAGACGAAGCGCCGCAGGAAAAGCGGCGGTTGTTCTCCTTGCCAGATGCGGTAACGATACTCGCGGTCGACAGCCCCGCGTCGCGCGTGGAAACCGGCCGGCATGCGAGCCACCCGGTAGACCACCACATCCTCCGGCAACCATGCTTGGAGCGCTCGCGCCATTGTCGCCTCGTCATGGCGCCAGCACAGATCGAAGCTCGCCACTTGGCCAACCGCGTGCACACCCGCATCCGTGCGACCAGCCAAAGCAACGCGAACCGGCTCACCAGCCAGCCGCGCCAAGGCCTCCTCCAAGACTCCCTGTACGGTGCGCAGCCCCGGTTGGCGCTGGGAACCACTGAACGCAGTACCCTCGTACCCGAAGTCGAGCCGATAGCGTTGGCGCACCATACAGCGGTCATCGCATGCATCAGGCGACGAACTCGATCAGCGCCAAGGGGGCGCCATCACCGCGTCGTTGACCGATCCGGTAGATGCGTGTATAGCCACCCGGCTGTCCGACGAACCGTGGCGCGATGACGTCGAAGAGTTTCGCCACGGCACGCTGGTCACCCAGTTGCGCCCACGCGAGCCGGCGATGGTGATCGGTATCCTCACGAGCCAACGTCACCAGTCGCTCGACGATCGGTTGGATCGTCTTGGCCTTGGCCAACGTTGTCGTCATCCGTTCATGAAGGATCAAGGATACCGCCAGATTCCGGAATAGGTTTTTCCGCGGATTAGTTCGGCGCCCGAACTTCCGCCCTGCTTTCCGATGACGCACGCTCAGTCCTCCTCACCTTCTCCAGCACCGACCCCGACCTCGGGGACCGCACCCGAGAAAAGCGGCCCCTCGGTGTAGCCGTTCTCCTGCAAGCGTTCCCGGAGTTCCTGAAGCGCACGCGGACCGAAGTTCCTGATTCCGAGGAGCTGGTCGGGTCGCATCACCAGGACTTGGCCCACCCGCTCGATGCCCCGTGCACGAAGGGCATTGAGTACGCGTTGGGATAGCCCGATCTCCGAGAGGAGTCGCGTATCGTCGACGTGCGCGACGCTCCATTCCTCCACCGGTTCCTCAGCGCCCTCGCTCTCGAACTCAGCGATCCATCGAGCATGCTGGACGAGAATGCGGGCAGCCTCCACCAGCGCTTTCGCTGGCTCGACTGTTCCGTCGGTGACGATCTCCAGGATCAGCCGGTCGTAATCCGTTGCGCCCCCGACCCGCGTGTGCTCCACGACGTAGTTCACCTTGAGGGTAGGCGTGAAGATGGCATCGATCGGTATTTCACCGATCGAGCGAATCTCCTGCGCCTCTGCTGGCAGGTAACCGCGGCCACGCCCGATCCAGAGATCCATTTCCAAGCGCGCCTGATCGTTGTCGAGGGTGGCGATGACATGATCAGGATTCACCACCTCGACCTCAGCTGGCCAGTCCACATCACCTGCTCGCACGACGCCCTCACCCTGCGCGAAGAGGGTCGCGCGTGTCTCGCGGAACTCAGTAACCGCACGCAGGCGCACACCCTTGAGATTGAGCACGATCTCCGTGACGTCCTCCCGGACCCCTTCGATCGTCGAAAATTCATGCCACACGCCAGCGATACGGATACGTGTAATCGCCGCCCCCGGTAAGGAGCGCAACAGAATGCGCCGGAGCGCATTGCCGAGTGTCGTCCCATAACCGGGTTCCAACGGCTCGACGACGAACCGTCCGTAGGTCGGTCCGGCGTGGGTTTGAATGACTCGCGGTCTCGCAAAGTCGAGCACGAATCTCGCCTCCCCGAGCGTCCGATTTCTCTAACGTTCAGCGCCGGCTGTAGTATTCGACGACGAGCTGCGTGTTCACCGGCGGGATATCGATCTCGTCCCGCGTCGGGAGACGAAGCACGCGGCCACTCATCGTCTCCAAGTCACGGCTCAGCCACGCTGGTACAGCCTTGTTCTTGGCCGTCTCCTCCAGTACCTTGAAGTACTCACGGCGTCGACTCTCCGGGCGTACCGCGATGATATCGCCAGGTCGCACCTGATAGGACGGAATGTCCGTCTTCCGCCCATTGACGACAAAATGCCCGTGGCGAACCAGCTGGCGGGCCTGGCGGCGCGAGTCGGCAAATCCCAGTCGGTACACCACATTGTGAAGCCGCGACTCGAGGATCTGCAGCAGGTTGTCACCCGTCAACCCCGGTCGACGCTCCGCTTCGTCGAAGTGTCGCCGGAATTGCCGTTCCAAAATCCCGTAGACTCTCTTCAGCTTCTGTTTCTCGCGCAGCTGCAACGCGAACTCCGATGGTCGGCGCGCTGCTCGCTGCGTTGGTCCATGCTGCCCCGGCGGATAGCTCTTGTTGGGGTGGCGCTTGACGATCGGGCACTTGGGCCCGAAACAACGCTCACCTTTGAGATAGAGCTTGACCCCTTCCCGCCGGCACAGACGGCAAACTGGCCCGATGTATCGCCCCATCGATCCTCCTTCGTTGCACGATCATCGCACTACGTGCGTCGGCGCTTGGGTGGCCGGCACCCGTTATGGGGAACCGGCGTGATGTCGGTAATGGACATGACTTGTAGGCCTGCGGCAGCGAGCGCTCGGATCGCCATTTCCCGGCCCGCCCCGGCCCCCTTGACGTACACGTCGACTTGCCGCATGCCGTGTTCCATCGCCTTACGCGCTGCATTCTCAGCGGCCACTTGGGCGGCATACGGCGTGCTCTTGCGCGTTCCCTTGAAGCCACTCGATCCTGCACTTGACCATGCGACGACGTTCCCATTGGGATCCGTCAAGGTGACGATCGTGTTATTGAAGGTGGCATGAATATAGGCGCGACCGCGCGGTATGTTCTTCCGTTCGCGTCGTCGTGGTCGAGCTGCACCACCGCGCGCTGCGCCTCGTCGCCGATCAGCCATCGCCCACTGGCCCCTTTCCGAACCTGCCGCTCACGATCCAGCCTGCTTACCCTTCTTCTTCACACCGATCCGCGGCCGTGGCCCTTTCCGCGTGCGCGCGTTCGTCCGCGTGCGCTGGCCACGAACCGGAAGTCCCATGCGATGGCGAAGACCACGATAACAACCGATATCGATCAACCGCTTGATGTTCATGGCCACCTGACGACGGAGGTCCCCCTCCACGAGCATCTCCTTCTCGATGATGTCGCGGAGGCGCTGGACTTCGTCATCCGTGAGATCACGCACCTTGGTCCACGGATCAATGCCCGTGCGCTCCAAAATCTTCCGCGCCGTCGCCCAACCGATGCCGTAGATCAGGGTCAAGGCGTACTCGATTCGCTTGTCACGCGGCAGATCGACACCAGCGATGCGCGCCATCGTTCCCCCTCATCCCTGTCGCTGCTTGTGCTTGGGGTTCTCGCAGATCACTCGCACGATGCCATGCCGCCGGATGATCCGGCACTTCGCACAGCGCCGCTTGACCGATGCTGAAACCTTCATGCTGTCACCATCTCCCTTCTCACCAACGATCTTCATCGCGGGTCGGTCCCCGAAGTCGATAGGTGATCCGCCCCCGCGTCAAGTCGTACGGCGAAAGCTCGACACGGACCCGGTCACCGGGCAGAATACGGATGAAATGCATCCGCAAGCGCCCGGATACATGCGCGAGCACTTCGTAGCCATTGTCCAGTTGTACCCGAAACATCGCGTTCGGCAACGCCTCGGTGACCGTCCCTTCGACTTCGATGACGTCCTTCTTCGGCACAAGGCACCCCACTCACGCGCGATCGCTCGCACGCATCACAAACGTGAAATATACCACAGTCGATTACGGCTGGGTGAGCACCATCGGTCCATCATCACGCACCAAAACCGTATGCTCGAAATGCGCTGCCAGACGACCATCCATCGTCACGACCGTCCAACCGTCGCGTAAGACGCGCGTCTTGCCGCTCCCGGCAGCGAGCATCGGCTCGATCGCCAGCGTCATGCCTGACCGGAGGAGCACACCCTCGCCTGGCTGGCCGTCGTTCGGTACGGACGGCTCTTCATGGAGCGCCTGCCCTACCCCGTGCCCCGCATAGCCTTCGATCACAGCGAACCCCGCACGCCGGATCACAGCGGCAATCGCTGCACTGATGTCACCGACATGCTTACCCGGCCGTGCCTGCGCGAATCCGGCCCAGAAAGCCTCTTCGGCAACCGCAACGAGTTGTTCAGCTACGCGATTTCCCCGTCCCACGACCACGCTGATCGCTGCGTCAGCGCACAACCCATGCCACTCGACGCCCACGTCGAGCTTCAGGAGATCCCCGTCGCGGAGAACTCGTCGCCCCGGGATCCCATGTAAAACCTGCTCGTTGACTGACGTGCAGATATGCGCCGGAAAACCACGGTAACCGAGAAACGCGGAGCATCCACCCTCCCGAGCCATTACTGCCGCTGCCAAGCGATTGAGGTCACCCGTCGTCACCCCCGGTCGCACGTTCTCCCGCAGTTCCTCGAGAACAAGGGCGACGATTTGCCCAGCATGTCGCATAGCGTCGATTTCGCGCAGCGACTTCAGGACGATCGGCATGGGTTGTGCGCGAGTCGTGATTCCAGCGCAACGAGGAGATCGTGCGTCACCACATCGATCGGCCGATTCCCGTCGATGTCGATGACCAAATCCCGAGCACGGTAATAGTCCAGCAGCGGTGCCGTCTGTTGCTCGTACGTTTCGAGACGTCGCGCGATGGCTTCCGGCGTATCGTCGCTGCGCTGCATGAGCGCTCCACCACAGCGATCGCAAATGCCGGCGACTCGTGGTGGCGAGAAGCGCACGTGATAGGTTGCTCCACACGTTGGACAGATCAGGCGACCACTCAGTCGCTCGATAAGCACCTCGCGCGGTACCACCAAGTGCACCACCGCAGCGATGACGTCACCTCGCTCCGTCAGAACGCGATCAAGCGCTTCCGCCTGTGCGAGATTCCGTGGATAACCATCGAGGAGCGCACCGCGATACTGATCGCCCTGCTCCCGCTCGAGTTCATCGAGCCGAGCCAACAACACGCGCAACGTCAATTCATCCGGAACAAGCGCGCCACGATCATAATAGCTGCGAACTTCGCGTGCCAGTTCGTCGTCACGCGTCATTAACTGCCGGAAGAGGTCACCAGTTGCAACATGCACCAATCGCAAAAGCGGAGCGAGACGCGCTGCCTGCGTGCCCTTCCCTGACCCCTGGGGACCGATCACGATGACGTGACAGCGTCCAGCCACCCGTTCCCCCTACCGGATGAACCCTTCGTAATTGCGCATGAGGAGCTGGGCTTCCAACTGTCGCATCGTATCGATCGCCACACCGACGACGATCAGGAGCGACGTGGAACTGAGAAAAAGCACCGTCACCCCAGTGATCTTTGCAACGATGTACGGAAGGACCGCCACAACTCCCAGAAACAGCGCACCGATCAACGTGATGCGCATGAGCACCTTGGTCAAGTATTCATCAGTTGCGCGTCCAGGTCGAATTCCCGGTATGAAAGCACCTTGGCGCTGAAGCGTTTCGGCGATGTTCTGCTGCTGAAAGAGGATCATCGTGTAAAAATAGGTGAACGCCACGACCATGACGAAGTAAGCGATCTGATAGGGCAGGCTGTTGGGATCGAACACCCGCGCGATCCCGTTCGCGACATCACGTAACCAGGTGATCTCGGAGGTTGCCAGGAAGTTGGCGATCATGCCCGGCAACAACAAGATACTGATGGCGAAAATCAGCGGAATCATGCCAGCGGAGTTGACTTTGAGTGGAATATAGGTCATCCCTCCGCCGTAGACGCGCCCCCGCCGGACCCGTCGCGCATGCTGCACCGGGATGCGTCGCTGCCCTTCCGTGATCAGGACGATCCCAACGATGATCAGGAGACCGATCGCCAAAAAGGCGACCGTGCCGATCAGGTTTTCGGACAGTGTGCCGCCGGTTACGAGGCGGGCCACGGAGCTGGGGAGTTGCGCAACGATTCCACCCAAGATGATGATCGAGACGCCATTGCCGATACCATTTTCGGTGATCAGCTCACCGAGCCAGACGAGAAACACCGTTCCTGCCGTCAGCGTGAGAAGAAGCGCCAAACTCCGCAGCCAGGTCGCACTGTCGAAGAGTCCGAAATCGCGCAGCACTCCCGCGCTGCTCATCAGTGCGGCATGCCCGTACGCCTGGAGCAGGGCCAACGGCACGGTCAGCCAGTGCGTGTACTGGTTGATCTTCGCTCGACCGAGCGCCCCCTCTTTGGAGAGTTCGGTCAAACGCGGGATCACCGGTGTCAGGAGCTGCATCACGATCGAAGCAGTGATGTACGGGTACACTCCGAGAGCGACGATCGAAAAGTTCGTCAGTGTACTACCAGAAAAGAGATTGAGCACGCCTAGGAACTGGTTCGTCTCCAGCAACTGCTTCAGAGCCTGCTGATCCACGCCGGGAACCGGAATAGTTGCCACAAAACGAAAAATGATGAGAATTCCCAGCGTGAAGAGCAATTTGCGCCGAAGATCAGGAAGCTTGAAGGCACTGACGAGTGCTTCGAGCATCAGCTGATGACCTCCACCGTACCACCAGCGGCAAGAATCTTCTGCCGAGCGCTCTCCGAGAAGGCATGGGCTTGGACGTGAAGCGGACGCGTCACGTCACCGTCACCGAGAATCTTGACCGGCGCGCCGTTCTCGCGTACGAGACGGAAGGAGCGCAGGACGTCTGGCGTAATCACTCCTTCATAGGGCAGCTCGTTCAGGCGACCGACGTTGACCACCTCGTACACGATCTTGAACGAATTCTTGAAACCACGCATGCGGCCGAGACGCAGGTACAGTGGGTTCTGGCCGCCCTCGAAGCCGGGACGTACCTTGCTGCGCGCCTTTTGCCCCTTGGTTCCTCGGCCTGCCGTCTTTCCCTTCCCCGCAGCGATCCCACGTCCCACACGCGTCTTCGGTCGTCGTGATCCCGGAGCTGGTTTCAGCTCATGCAACTTCATCCCGTTCCTCCGCTCACTCCGAGGAAGCTCCCTCGAGTTCCTCTACTCGCACGAGGTGCTGAACTTTCGCGATCATCCCCCGTATCGTGGGTGTATCCGGGTGCTCGACACGCTGGTGCAGCTTGCGCAGTCCGAGTGAGCGCAACGTCTCCCGTTGCTCGCGTCGATAGCCGATCGCGCTCTTGACGTACGTAATGCGCAATCGCTTACTGGCCATCGCTCTCCACCCGCTTCCGTCGACCACGCAGTACTCGTTCGACTGGGAGTCCTCGGCGCGCCGCAACTTCTTCCGGCGATTCCAGTTGGCTGAGCGCCAAGAGCGCAGCCTGAGTCACATTGACGGGGTTGTTGCTCCCGTGCGTCTTGGCAATGAGATCCTTGATCCCTGCCGCCTCCGCTACCGCGCGAACGCCGGCACCCGCGATCACTCCGGTTCCCGGCGCGGCTGGCTTCATCAGTACCCGCGTCGCCTTGAATTTGACCTCCACCTCGTGCGGGATAGTCGTCCGATCGAGTGGAACCTCGATCAGATGCTTCTTGGCATTTTCGACCGCCTTGCGGATCGAGTCGGGAACTTCCGTCGCCTTGCCGATACCGACTCCGACATGCCCTTGGCCATCTCCGACCACTACCACGCTCCGGAAGTGGAAACGCCGTCCTCCCTGCACCACCTTTGCCACGCGGGCGATTTGGATGACACGCTCGCGAAGCTCGCCTAGACGGCTCGCATCGACCCGTCGCACCTCTTTCAAAACCGGCATCGTTACCCACGCCCCTCGATCAGAACTGCAATCCGGCAGCACGGGCACCGTCAGCAAGCGCCTTCACACGCCCATGGTACTTATAGCCACCACGGTCGAAGACCACCCGAGTGATCCCTTTGGCCAGTGCGCGCTCGCCGACCACTTGCCCAACGATTCGCGCCTCCTCGATTTTGGGGTGCGGATCAGGGAATCGCTCCCGCACCTCTTTCTCGAGCGTCGAAGCAGCGACCAGCGTGTGTCCACGCGTATCGTCGATGATCTGTGCGTAAACATGTTTGTTGCTCCGGAAGACGTTGAGGCGCGGCCGCTCGGTGGTGCCGAATACCTTAGCACGAACCCGCAGATGCCGCCTCTTGCGCGGCGATAACCGTCGCTTGAACTGAAAGCGCATCGTTTCCCTCCACCGTGATGCCCGCTACTCGATCCCCGTCCTGTGACGTTTTCGAGTAGCCCACTCAACGCCCGAGGCTACTTCCTACCCTTGGTCTTACCGGTCTTACCAGCCTTGCGTCGGATTACCTCACCCGCGTACCGGATGCCTTTACCCTGATAGGGTTCCGGAGGACGAACCCGCCGGATCTGCGCGGCGACCTCGCCGACTACCTGCTTGTCGATACCGACGACACCGATACGCGTCGGTGATTCCACGATAAAGCTGATACCCGGTGGTGGATCGATCCGTACCGGGTGTGAGTACCCGACGGTAAGCACCAGCGTCTTTCCCTCGAGGGCAGCACGATAACCGACACCATGAATCTCGAGATCTTTTCGGAATCCTTCCGTTACACCCTGTACCATATTGGCAATCAAGGTACGGTACAGTCCGTGGAGCTGCTTGAAAAAACGTTCATCGGATGGGCGCTGAACCTGCACGACACCGTTTTCCCGCTGGACGATCATCTTCGGGTGAAGGCGCAGCTCCAGCTGTCCCTTCGGTCCAGTCACGCGGACGACATTGTCCGGGGTGAGCTCGACCTGAACTCCTGCTGGAATCGGAATGGGTCGCTTACCGATGCGAGACATTGGTCGCCTCCTATCTCAGAACACCGTACAGATGACCTCGCCACCGATGCCGCGGCGGCGCGCCTCCGCATCGGTCATCACGCCTTGCGACGTCGTCAGGATGGCGATCCCCAGCCCACCCTTAACGCGCGGGATCTCGTCTTTGCCGACGTAGATCCGCAGCCCGGGCTTCGAAACCCGCTTGATTTCGCGAATGACCGGTCGCTTGTCCGGTGTGAACTTGAGACGGATCCGCAAAATGGGTCGCGGCGAAGCCGGTTCGACCGCATAGTCGGCGATGTAGCCCTCTTCTTTGAGGATCCGTGCGATCTCGACCAGCATCTTCGATGCTGGCATGGTCGCTTCTGCCTTCCGGCCCATTCCTGCATTGCGGATGCGCGTCAACATGTCTCCGATCGGATCTGTAATGGTCATGACGCTCATGCCCCGCTTTCTCTCACTTGCACACTACCAACTCGCCTTATGTACGCCGGGCAGCTTACCCATCGAGGCGAGTTGCCGGAAACAGATGCGGCACAAACCGAACTTCCGCATGTACGCTCGGGGACGCCCACACAATTTGCAGCGGTTGTGGTGCCGCACCGCGTACTTCGGTGTCTTGAGCGATGCAACGATCTTTGCCTTGCGTGCCATTGTCTTCTCGCTCTCTTCGATCAATCACGAAACGGCATACCTAGCAGCTCCAACAAGCGCCTGGCCTCGCGATCGGTTCGCGCGGTCGTCACGATCGTGACCTCGAGCCCGCGCACCTTGTCGATCTTGTCGTAGTCGACCTCGGGGAAGACCAGTTGCTCGCGGAGCCCGAGCGTGTAGTTCCCCCTGCCATCGAACGACTTGGGAGAGACACCGCGAAAATCGCGGATTCGTGGCAGCGCGATTGCGATCAACCGATCGAGGAAATCCCACATGCGATTGCCGCGCAAGGTGACCATTACGCCGATCGGCATACCCTTCCGCAGGCGGAAGGCGGCGATCGACTTTCGGGCTCGCGTCACCACTGGACGCTGCCCGGTGATCGCTACGAGGTCGTTCATCGCATGGTCGATCGCCTTCTGATTCGAGACAGCCTCGCCCAAGCCGATATTGAGCACGATCTTTTCGAGGCGCGGCACGGCTAAGCGGTGCGGGTAGCCGAACTCTTCCATCAGCCTCGGCACCCCCTCTTCCCGGTACAACCGCTTCAACCGTGGCTCGACTCGTTCATGCACCTCAGCCGTCATCGCTCATTCGCCTTCACTTCGTTCGCCGATGAAGAGCAGGCTTTTCGATCACCTGCTGGCACTTCTTGCAATAGCGCACTTTCTCGCCCGTCTCCGTGAAACGGAAGCCCACCCGCGTGGGCTTTCCGCAGTGCGGGCAGATGAGCATGACCTTCGAGACATGGATCGGCGCTTCCATCTCGATGATGCCTGCCTGCCGCACTCTCGGAATCGCCCGCTGGTGCTTTTTGACGATGTTGACACCCTCGACGATGACGCGATCTTCCCGCGGAAGATTCTGGCGCACGCGACCGCGCGCTCCCCGATCCTTCCCGCGAATCACGATCACTTCATCGCCGGTCACGATCCTCGCTGCCATACCTGGCACCCCTCACCACACTTCCGGCGCCAGTGAGATGATGCGCATGTAGTGCTTCTCACGCAGTTCCCGCGCGACCGGTCCGAAGATTCGTGTCCCCCGGGGCTGCCCCTGCGGAGTCACCAGCACCGCTGCGTTGTCATCGAACTTGATATACGATCCGTCCTTGCGCCGATATTCTTTCTTCGTCCGGACGATGACCGCGTACACGACGTCACCTTTCTTGACTGCCGCATTCGGCTCAGCTTTTTTCACCGATGCAACAATCAAGTCTCCCACGGTTCCGTAGCGGTGCTTGGAGCCCCCGAGAACGCGAATGCACATGATCTCCTTGGCGCCGGTATTATCAGCGACGACCAGCTTCGAGAGTGGCTGGATCATGCCTTCACCTCGCCCTCTCGCTCGCGCTCCTCGATGAGCTCCGCCTGAACTTCCGGTGTCGCCCGCTCCAGAATCTGGCGAACAACCCACCGCTTCAACTTGCTGATCGGCCTCGTCTCTTCGATCAGAACGAGATCCCCGATCCGGCACAAGTTGTATTCGTCGTGGGCGTAGAACTTGCTCGTGCGGCGCACTGTCTTCTTGTAGAGCGGATGGCGCCGCCAGTAATCGACCGCCACGACGACAGTCTTATCCATCTTATCCGAGACGACACGTCCAACCTTGGTCAAACGCCGCTTCTGCCGCTGCGGTTGGGTCGCTCCCGGTTCACGAGTCTCACCCGTGTGGCCGTCCACTAAGCATCACCCCTTTCGCTGCTGCTGCGCAAGCTGTTCTGGACGCTTCCGCCGCTCGCGCCTGGTCAATTTCGGTGGCGGAAGCAGCCCCTGTTCTGCCAAACGAGCCTGCTCCCGTTCACGGAGGATCGTCAAGATGCGCGCGATATCCTTCCGCGCCTTGCGAATCGCCGCCGTATCTCTCAGCTGGCCCAGTGCCGCGGCAAACCGGAGGTCGCGCACTTGGTTGCGCAACTCGTCCAGCTTCTGCCGCAGCTGATCGTCCGTCAGGGCACGGAGCTCCGCCGGTTTCATGATGCCTCCTCCTCAGCCGCTTCACCGGGGCGCTCGCGCTTGACGATCCGGCAACGGCACGGCAACTTGTGAATCGCCCGGGTCAGCGCCTCCAGCGCCAGTTCCTCACGGACGCCAGCGAGCTCGAACAGGATGCGACCCGGCTTGACGACATCCATCCAGTATTCTGGGTTACCCTTTCCACTCCCCATCCGTGTCTCAGCCGGCTTTTTGGTGACCGGCTTGTCGGGGAAAACACGAATCCAGACTTTTCCGCCGCGGCGCACAGCATTGGTGATCGCACGCCGTGCCGCCTCGATCTGCTGCGCCGTCACCCATGCTGGCTCCAAAGCCTGGATCCCATAATCGCCGAATACGAGGGTGCTTCCTCGCCAGGCGATTCCCTTCGTGCGATAACGGTGTTGCTTACGGTGCTGTACTCGACGTGGCATCAACATTGGTCGAGCTCCCTCGTCTACTCAGCGACGACACCCGCCGCGATCGGCGGACGAGCTTCTGGCAGGACATCACCGTGATAGATCCATACTTTGACGCCGATCTGTCCGTAGATCGTCGGGGCATGAACGACCGCATAGTCGATGTTCGCGCGGATCGTATTGAGCGGTACCCGACCCACGATCTCCCAGACCATGCGCTTCATCTCGGCACCACCCAACCGACCCTTGACGCGAATTTTGACCCCTCTGGCCCCGGCCCGCATCGCGGCCGCAGCCGCATGCTTCATCGCACGCCGATAGGAGACTCGCCGCGTGATCTGCTCCGCAATGCTTTCCGCCACCAAACGCGCATCGAGTTCCGGCTTGCGGATCTCCTGAATATTGAGATGGACCTTCTTCCCGATGCGCGACTCCAAGAGTTGGCGCAACCGCTCGACATTTGCGCCTTGCTTCCCGATCACCACTCCAGGCTTTGCGGTATGGATCGTGACATCGACGCGATTCACCGCCCGCTGGATCTCGATGCGGGAGATTCCAGCCCGCGGTAACTCACGATGTACTAACTCCCGAATGTCGAGATCCTCGTGCAGCTGCTCGCGGTACTGCCGATCTTTCTCGGCGAACCATTTCGATTCCCAATCATGAACGATCCCGAGACGAAAGCCGATCGGGTTGACTTTCCTACCCACGCGGCGCTCCCTTCTCCGGCAACTCGTCGAGAATGACCGTAATGTGCGACGTGCGGCGCCACTTGCGACCGACGCGTCCGCGCGCGTGGGGCTGCCAGCGCTTGTACCGCGGTCCCTCGTCCACATAGATGCGCTTCACGTACAGGCGATCCGGATCAAGGTCGTAATTGTGCTCGGCATTGGCTGCTGCCGAGCGGAGCAGTTTCAACGCGATCGGTGCTGTCTTCTGCGGCAGCACCCGCAGGACCGCCAATGCGTCGCGCAGCGGCTTACCGCGAATCACGTCGATGACCATTCGTGCCTTCTGCGGCGATACCCGCACCTCGCGCACCATGGCTCGGACTTCCATTGCACGCTCCTCTTCACCTTATCGACGCCGGGTCGTCCGCTCGGCGTCCTTACCATGACCGCGATACGTCCGGGTCGGTGCGAATTCCCCGAGCTTGTGCCCCACCATCTGCTCGGTGATGTAGATCGGCACGTGCCGACGGCCATCGTGTACGGCGATGGTGTGGCCGACCATCTCGGGGAAAATCGTGCAATCCCGAGCCCACGTGCGGATGACCCGGCGCTCTCCTGTCCGGTTGAGCTCGTCGATCTTCTTGTTGAGTTTGGGATCAATGTACGGTCCCTTTTTCGACGATCGACCCATCGTTCATCCTCCTCGCCGGCTAGGCCTCATAGCGCTGCCGGATGATGAAGCGGTCCGATTTCTTGTTCCGGCGCGTGCGCTTGCCGAGCGCGGGCTTACCCCACGGAGTCTTGGGCGGCATGCCCCGCGGTGCTTTCCCTTCACCACCACCATGCGGGTGATCGCGCGGCGTCATCGCGGAGCCACGCACCGCTGGTCGCCAGCCCATATGGCGCTTGCGTCCAGCTTTGCCGATGCTCACGTTCTGGTGGTCCAAGTTCCCGACCTGCCCGATGGTTGCCATGCAGTCCGCATGAACCATACGGATCTCACCCGAGGGCAAGCGCAGGTGCACATAGTTATCGATCTTCGCGACAACCTGCGCCACCGCACCGGCCGCTCGCACCAGTTGACCTCCCCGCCCGGGATAGAGTTCGACATTGTGCACCTGGGTACCGAGCGGAATCTCCCGCAGCGGGAGCGCATTCCCGACCCTGATGGGTGCCCCTGGACCGGACTGGACAATATCACCCACTTTCAGCCCCAAGGGAGCGAGAATATAACGCTTCTCGCCGTCAGCGTAGTGAAGAAGCGCGATGAATGCCGTCCGGTTCGGATCGTACTCGATCGCTGCCACCTTAGCCGGAATGCCCCACTTATCGCGGCGGAAGTCGATGATCCGATAGAAGCGCTTGTTCCCACCGCCGCGATGTCGCGTCGTGATCACACCGCGGTTGTTCCGCCCGGCGTGCTTCTTGAGTGGCTCGATGAGCGACTTCTCCGGCTCTTCCTTTGTGATCTCCTCGTAGGTGAGCACCGACGTATTGCGGCGCCCGGGTGTCGTCGGTTTGTAGACTCTGATCGGCATCGCCACACCTCAGTTCCGTCACAACTGGCTGAAGAGGTCGATCGTGTAACCCGGCTCCAAGGTCACGATCGCCTTCTTCCACGACCGTTCGCGTCCCACAATGGGAACGCCACCACCTTTGCGCATCCGTCGGCGAACTTTTCCGCGGACATTCATCGTGTTAACCTTCTTGACCTTCACATTGAATGTCCGCTCGATCGCCTCTTTGATCTGGATCTTGTTCGCCTCCGGATGAACCTCGAACATGTACTGACTCATCTCCATCAGGCGTGTATTCTTCTCGGTAATGAGCGGGCGTCGAATAATTTCCTGGTATGGCAGTTCCATGATCACGCCCCCTCTTGTGCCCAAAGGCGGTGAATGACCTCCACCGCTTCCGGTGTCAGGATCATGCGCTCGTACTTCAGTCCATCGCGGATATTCATGTTATGCGCGACGAGAATTTTCACGTCCTCGAGATTGCCTGCCGCTCGACGGACGTTGTCTCGTCGCTGATCGACCACGATCAGCGTTGACCGCGCCGTTGCGAGCGGAAGCCGCTGCAGGACACCCTTCATCACTTTCGTCTTGGGCTCGATGTCAGTCAAGCCACGCACAACGACAATTTGGTTCCCGCGCTGCTTGACCGAGAGTAGTGAGCGAATAGCCAACCGGCGCATTTTCTTCGGCATTTCCTGCCGATACGAGCGGGGGTGCGGACCCCACACCACACCGCCGCCCTTCCAGTGAGGTGCACGAATGCTGCCCTGGCGCGCTCGTCCCGTACCTTTCTGACGCCACGGCTTGCGGCCGCCTCCACGAACCTCACCGCGCGTCTTGGAATCGTGTGTCCCGGCCCGGGCATTCGCCAGCTGGCGCACCAAGGCTTGGTGCATTACCGGAATATTCGGCGTGATGCCGAAGACCGAGTCAGCCAGCTCGATGTGGTCGACTGCTCGTCCCTCGAGGTCATAGACCGGAACCTGCATCGATGCCCCCTCCATCACGCCGTTGCCTTCGCGCGCCGCTGCTTGACCGCATATCGGACGATCACCAGGCCGTTCGGATGGCCAGGCACTGCCCCTCGTACGAGGACCAGATTCCGCTGCGGGTCGACACGCTCCACCCGCAGGTTCTGCACCGTGACCCGCACTGGTCCCATCCGGCCAGCCATCCGCTTCCCCTTGTGCACCCGTCCCGGATCCGTCGTCGGGCCGATCGATCCGGGCGCACGGTGACGATCGGACTGACCATGGGTCTTGGGGCCGCCGGCGAAGCCGTGACGCTTGACTCCTCCTTGGAAACCCCGACCCTTGCGCCAGCCGATAACGTCCACCAACTGGCCAGGCTGAAAGATCGTACAATCGATGACCTGACCGACCTGGAATCGAGTAGCATCGTCGACGCGCACTTCTTTCAAGTAGCGCGGCGATGCGCCCGATGCCCGGAGATGTCCTTGCATTGGACGATTTTGGCGCTTTCGGTGTCCAAAGCCGAGCTGGACCGCCTGGTACCCGTCCCGATCGCTGGTCTTCACCTGTGTCACCACACAGGGACCTACCTCGAGAACGGTTACCGGTATGGCCCGTCCCTCATCATCGAAGATCTGGGTCATCCCCAGTTTGCGTCCCAAAAGCCCCTCGATCATCGGCTCTCCTCTACCTTACTGGTGGCTCCAGACACTCCAGCGTGCCCTCGCCACTCTGCGAGCATGATCTGGAGCGCGGTCTCCCACGCTCAGAGCTTGATTTCGATGTCCACACCGGCCGGCAACGTCAGCCGCATGAGTGCTCGAATCGTGGATGGACTCGGTTCGAGCACATCGATCAACCGCTTGTGCGTCCTGATTTCGAAGTGCTCCTGCGAGTCCTTATCGATGAACGGCGAGCGGATCACGGTGAACCGCTCGATTCGGGTCGGCAACGGAATCGGTCCGGCGACCTTCGCACCGGTGCTTTCCGCTGTCTCCACGATCTGCCGCGCCGACTGGTCGAGAATCCGGTGATCGTGCGATTTCAGTCGGATTCGAATACGCTGCGTCGGTCTCCGCGACATCGCCGACCACCCCTCACTTGATGATCTTGGTGACGACGCCGGCGCCGACCGTGCGGCCACCTTCCCGGATGGCAAAGCGCGACCCTTCCTCCAGCGCCACCGGCTTGTCCAACTCCACCCGCAGCCGCACGTTGTCCCCCGGCATCACCATCTCCACCCCCTCCGGCAACCCCACCACTTCCCCCGTCACATCCGTCGTCCGAATGTAAAACTGCGGCCGATACCCCGCAAAGAACGGCGTGTGCCGCCCCCCCTCCTCCTTCGACAACACGTACACCTCCGCCTCAAACTCCCGATGCGGCGTGATCGACCCCGGCGCCGCCAGCACCTGCCCCCGCTCCACCTCGTCCCGCTCGATCCCCCGCAATAAGCACCCGATGTTGTCCCCCGCCACCGCCTCGTCCAAGACCTTCTGGAACATCTCGATCGACGTCACCACCGTCTGCCGCGTCGGCCCCAGCCCCACTATCTCCACCGTCTCCCCAGGCCGCAGCCGCCCACGCTCGACCCGGCCCGTCACCACCGTCCCGCGCCCCTTGATCCCAAACACGTCCTCGATCGGCATCAAAAACGGCTTGTCCACCGCCCGCACCGGCGTCGGGATGTACTCGTCCACCACCCGCAACAGCTCCCAGATCGGCGCATACTCCGGCGCCTCCGGATCGGTCGACGCCGACTCCAACGCCCGCAGCGCCGACCCCCGCACCACCGGCACGCTCTCCCCCGGATACCCATACTGGCTCAACAGCTCCCGCACCTCCAGCTCCACCAGCTCCAACAACTCCGGATCATCCAGCATGTCAACCTTGTTCAAAAACACCACGATCGCCGGCACCTCCACCTGCCGCGCCAGCAAAATGTGCTCCCGCGTCTGCGGCATCGGCCCATCCGGCGCACTCACCACCAAGATCGCCCCATCCATCTGCGCCGCACCCGTGATCATGTTCTTGATGTAGTCCGCATGCCCCGGACAATCCACATGCGCATAGTGCCGCTTCTCCGTCTCATACTCCACATGGCTGATCGCGATCGTGATCCCCCGCGCCCGCTCCTCCGGCGCCTTGTCGATCTGCTCGTACGGCTTGAAGTTCGCCCACCCCTTGAAGCTCAACACCTTCGTGATCGCCGCCGTCAACGTCGTCTTCCCATGATCCACATGCCCAATCGTCCCCACATTCACGTGCGGCTTCGTCCGCTCAAAGCGCGGCTTGCTCATCGTGCTACCCCTTTCAGCAACTCGTTTCGACTCACGTCCGACCGTCTCACGCTCAACTCGACTTCCCAGCTTTGGCCATCAATTCTTGGGCGATGCTCTCCGGCACCGGTGCATAGTGATCGAACTCCATCGTGTAGGTTCCGCGCCCCTGTGTCATGGAGCGCAGATCGGTGGCGTATCCGAACATCGTCGCCAGCGGAACCATGGCGCGGATCACCTGAGCGCCCGCACGCATCTCCATGCCCTCGATGCGACCGCGACGGGCATTTAGGTCACCGATCACATCACCGGTGAACTCTTCCGGAACCACCACTTCGACACGCATGATCGGCTCGAGAATCACCGGATTACCCCGGCGCACGCCCTCTTTCAGCGCCATGGATGCTGCGATCTTGAACGCCATCTCCGACGAGTCGACCTCGTGGTATGACCCATCGACGAGGACAGCTTTCAGGTCGATCACCGGGTACCCGGAGACACCCCCACTCTGCATCGCCTCGCGGATTCCAGCTTCGACGGCAGGAATGTACTCTTTCGGAACGACGCCACCGACGATGCGGTCTGCGAAAACGAAGCCGCTCCCGCGCGGCAACGGCTCCAGTTCCAACCACACATGGCCGTACTGACCACGCCCGCCCGTTTGCCGGACAAAGCGACCCTCCACGCGAACCGGCCGCGTGATGGTCTCCTTGTACGCAACCTGCGGGCGCCCGATATTCGCCGCGACCTTGAACTCGCGTTGCATCCGATCGACGATCACTTCCAGGTGCAGCTCACCCATCCCGGAGATGATCGTCTGTCCGCTTTCCGGATCAGTACGCACCTGGAAAGTCGGATCCTCCTCCGCCAACCGTTGCAAGGCGATCGCCAGTTTGTCCTGATCAGCTCGTGTCTTCGGCTCCACGGCCACCGAGATGACCGGCTCGGGGAACTGGATCGGCTCCAGGAGGATCGGATGATCTGCATCGCACAACGTGTCGCCCGTGAACGTCTTTTTGAGGCCGATGACCGCACAGATGTCACCGGCCCCGATCCACTCGACTTCCTCGCGGTGGTTGGCATGCATCCGGAGCAAACGCGAGATGCGCTCCCGCTCACCCTTGGTCGAGTTGTACACGTACGAACTACTGTGCAGCCGCCCCGAGTACACGCGGACGTATGTCAAACGCCCCACATGGGGATCCGACTGGATCTTGAATGCGAGAGCCGCGAACGGTGCCTCGTCGTCCGCCTCGCGGGTGAGTTCTTCTCCGGTAACGGGGTGCGTCCCTTTGACGGATGGAATGTCCAAGGGCGAGGGTAGGTAGTCGACGATGGCATCCAGGAGGAGCTGAACGCCCTTGTTCTTGAGCGCCGAACCGCAGAGGACCGGATACAACTGGCCGCGAATCGTCGCCGCCCGCAGTGCGCGCCGCAGTTCCTCCGGAGTCGGCTCTTCGCCTTCCAGATACCGGAGCATCAGCTCCTCGTCCGTTTCGACGATCTGTTCGATCAGCTTGTGTCGCCACTCCTGAGCCACTTCGACGTACTCGGGGGGAACCTCGGTATCTTCGATGTGCTGGCCCAAGTCGCCGTGGTAGATTTTCGCCCGGAACTCAATCAGGTCAATGATGCCGCGAAACTCGGACTCCAACCCGATCGGCCATTGGATAGCAGCCGGCTGAGCCCGCAATCGCTCGCGGATCATCTCGATCGCCCGGACATAGTTCGCTCCGATACGGTCGAGCTTGTTGATGAAGCAGATCCGCGGCACGCGATATTTGTCCGCCTGCCGCCAGACCGTCTCCGACTGGGGCTCGACACCCTGTACGCCGTCGAAGACGACGACACCGCTGTCGAGGACGCGGAGCGAACGCTCAACTTCGACCGTAAAGTCGACGTGCCCCGGTGTATCGATAATGTTGATACGGTGATCCCGCCAAAAGCAGGTCGTCGCCGCAGCAGTGATCGTGATGCCGCGTTCTCGCTCCTGCACCATCCAGTCCATCGTCGCGGTTCCCTCATGAACCTCACCGGGACGATGGACCTTCCCCGTGTAAAAGAGAATACGCTCGGTCGTCGTCGTCTTCCCGGCATCGATATGCGCGATAATGCCGATATTGCGCGTCCGCTGAAGCGAAACGCTCCTGGCTTCGGTCATCTGTGGTTGAACCGTACTCATCTCCCTCTGACCCCGTTCGTGCATCATCCTTTCTGAAGATCTACCACCGGTAGTGGGCGAACGCGCGGTTCGCCTCCGCCATCCGGTGCGTATCGTCCCGCTTCTTGATCGTCGCACCGGTGTTGTTGGCTGCGTCGATGATTTCAGCAGCCAGTTTGTCGACGAACTTGTAGCCGCTCCGGTTCCGCGCTGACTGGATGAGCCAGCGCATCGCGAGCGAGACGCGCCGGTGGGGTTCCACCTGAACCGGAACCTGATAGGTCGCACCGCCCACCCGACGCGGCTTGACTTCGAGCAGCGGCGAGGCATTGTGAATCGCTCGTTGGAACACTTCCAACGGGTGCTGCCCCGTACGCTGCGCCACGATGTCCAACGCCGAATAGACGATCCGTTCTGCAAGCGACTTCTTGCCCCGCTTCATCACCTTGTTGATGAAGCGCTGCAAGAGTTCGCTTCCATATTTCGGGTCGGGCGGAATGGTCCGCCGCTCGTACTTGGGCCGCCTCGGCATCGCTCGTCGCCTCCTTCTTCCGCACCTTGCTCGGCATGAGACAGACGAAGCCGGCAATCCTGGAGCGTTCTCCCGATGCCGCGCTTCGTCTGCCGACAACCACCTAGCCTGGCACAGGCCAGCCGCCGCTGGACCTACTGCTTCGGCTTCTTGGTTCCGTACTTGGAGCGTCCCTGCCGGCGATTCTCGACGCCCTTCGTATCGAGTGCACCGCGCACGATGTGATAGCGCACGCCCGGCAGGTCCTTGACGCGCCCACCCCGCACGAGCACGACCGAGTGCTCCTGCAGGTTGTGGCCCTCGCCCGGAATGTACGCCGTAACCTCGATTCCGTTCGTCAGCCGAACGCGGGCGATCTTGCGCAGCGCGGAATTCGGCTTCTTCGGTGTCATCGTCCGCACCGCCACACAAACGCCACGCTTCTGCGGATTCCCCTTCAGCACTTGCCGAAGCTTACCCGCATTCCGCCCGACTCGGCTATAGACGAACTGGAGCGCCGGCGCCTTCGATTTCTTGCGCCGCTCTTCCCGTCCCTTGCGCACCAGCTGGTTGATCGTCGGCACTGTTCAGCCTCTCTCTCCGACCTGCGCCCATCGGTAGCGCATCGGCTGCACTGAACAATAACACACCCTCGTGACCCGAGATCTCGGGTCACGAGGGTGTAGTGTACAGGAATCAGCCCGAATCGTCAAGCAGGTTGCCCGGTCTCAACTTCCCCTGCCGGAAAACGACCCTCCTCGCCCACGCTCACCTCAGGCTCACCGCTGGCATCAGGTCGATCTGTTCCCGGCTGCGGCAAGGGCTCACCACTCGGGCCCAACCCCACGGCCGCCAGTCCCGCGAGAGTCGCCTCGTCCAGAGCGCTCAAGGCAGCCTCACGCCGCTGCTTGCGCTCCCAGAAACCAGAACCAGACGGAATCAGCTTTCCAATGATCACGTTCTCCTTCAGGCCGCGCAGGTAATCAACCTTGCCCTGAATCGCTGCCTCGGTGAGAACCCGAGTCGTCTCCTGGAACGATGCAGCTGATAGCCAACTTTCGGTAGCCAGCGACGCCTTGGTGATTCCCAAGAGAACCTGCTGGGCCGTGGCCGGCACCCCGCCCTGAGAGATCACTTCTTCGTTGATGCGCAGGAGTTGGGCGCGATCGAGCATCTCCCCAACCAATAGATCGGTGTCACCCGGATCGGTGACGGCAACTTTCCGCAGCATCTGCCGGATGACGATCTCGATATGTCGGTCATTGGTGATCACGCCTTGTGACTTGTAAACCTTCTGGACCTCGTCCAGGATGCAGCGCTGGACAGCATCCCGTCCAAGGGTGTTGAGAAGTTCCTCCGGGCTCACGTTCCCATCGGTCAGTTGCTGACCGGCTTTGACGCGCTCTCCGTTACTGACGAGGAGATGCGCTGTGGCCGTGAGGGGATATTCCTCTCGGCGTTGCTCCTCACGACGAATGATCAGCTCGTCGCCATCCACGAAAACTTCTCCGTCCATCGTGGCGACGATCGGCTCCCCCTCTCCCTCGGCCGGCCGAGCCAGCACTTGGCCTGCCGTGACCACGTCAACCGTGCCAACCAGTAGGACGAAACCCTCTGGAACCCGGTGCGTCTCGGTCTCCAGGCGCGCATCTTCCACGATGACTTTGCGCCCGAACTCGTCCTCGACGACCTGCACGACCCCGTCGATCTTGGCGAGAACCGCTTTCCCCTTCGGCTCCCGGGCCTCGAAAAGCTCTTCGACACGCGGGAGACCAGTCGTGATGTCCTCTCCTGCGACGCCACCGGTGTGGAACGTCCGCATGGTGAGCTGCGTCCCCGGTTCACCGATGCTCTGAGCCGCGATGATGCCAACGGCCTCGCCGAGTTCGACGATCTGGCGTGTCGCCAAGTTCCGCCCATAGCACAGCCGGCATACGCCATAGTCCGCTGTGCAATAGAGTGGTGTCCGGATCATCACCGCCGTGATGCGGTGCGCCGGCTCCGACCGATGGAGCGAAGCGACGATGTCCGCGACGATCGACTCCGTGATCTCCTCGTTGCGTCGCACCAAAACGGTTCCCGTCGCCGGATCGATCAGGTCACGGGCCGCAACCCGGCCGAGGATACGGTCGGCGAACGTCTCGCGATCCGGCACGTCCTCCAGGCGCACCCACATGCCGTCCTCGGTTCCACAATCGTCGATCGTGACGATCACGTCCTGCGCCACATCGACGAGTCGGCGTGTCAGGTAACCCGAGTCGGCGGTGCGCAGCGCGGTATCCGCCAGCCCCTTCCGCGCACCGTGGGTCGAGATGAAGTACTCGAGCACCGACAATCCCTCGCGGAAATTGGAGCGGATCGGCAACTCGATGATCTGTCCCTTGGGGTCGAGCATGAGCCCCCGCATGCCGGCCATCTGGCTGATCTGGTTGATGTTCCCCTTGGCCCCCGACTTACTCATCATGTAGAGGCTGTTTTGCTCACCAAGGCTCCGCTCGACGACTTGAGCGAGTTCGTCACGCGCCTCGTTCCAAATCGACACCACCTCGCGGTGTCGCTCCGCATCTGTAATGAGACCGCGTCGATACTGGCGCTCGACTTCGGCCACGCGTTGCTCGGCTCGCGCAATGATCTCCGCTTTCTCCGACGGAATGTGCACATCCGTGACGCCGATCGTGATGCCGCTCTTGGTGGCATAGTGGAAACCGAGATCCTTGATCCGATCAGCCAGTCGAGCGGTCTCCTCTGCACCGAGGCGCGTGTAGCACGTGGCGATCAGCCGACGGAGCGCCTTGCGATCCATGAGTTCGTTCCAAAAACCGAGCTCTTTCGGCAAAATCTCGTTGAACAAGACTCGACCGACCGTCGTCTCGACGAGCTGTTCACCCCGACCATCGATCTCCATCCGAACCCGGATCGGCGCTTGCAGATCGACGGCACCGCTCTGGTAAGCGAGAACGACCTCCTGACGGTCCGCAAAGATCTTCCCCGCCCCCTTGGCATTCGGATCGGGCAACGTCATCGCATAGCAGCCGAGAACGATATCCAACGTCGGTGCGACGACCGGTTCGCCATCCGAAGGGTCCAGGAGATTGCGCGTCGAGAGCATCCGCTCGCGCGCCTCCCGCTGGGCTGCTGCAGACAGCGGGACGTGGACCGCCATCTGATCGCCATCGAAGTCAGCATTGAAGGCCGCGCATACGAGCGGATGCAACTGAATCGCCGAGCCCTCGATCAACTTCACTTCGAACGCTTGGATACCCAGGCGGTGCAGTGTCGGTGCCCGGTTGAGGAGGACGAGATAATTCTGAGTCACTTCCTCCAGGACATCCCAGACGCGTGGGTCCATTCGTTCGACCAGTCGCTTTGCCGCCTTGATGTTGTGGGCATGGCCGTGCACAACCAGCCGCTGCATCACGAACGGCTTAAAGAGCTCCAGGGCCATCCGCTTGGGCAGTCCGCACTGGTGCAGTTTCAGGTCGGGCCCAACGACGATGACCGATCGGCCCGAGTAATCGACGCGCTTGCCCAGGAGGTTCTGGCGGAACCGCCCCTGCTTCCCCTTGAGCATATCGGAAAGGCTCTTGAGTTTGTGCTTGCTCGTCCCGGAAACGACGCGCCCGCGCCGACCGTTGTCGATGAGCGCATCGACCGCCTCCTGCAGCATCCGCTTCTCGTTGCGGATGATGATGTCGGGTGCCCCGAGCTCCAACAGTCGCTTCAACCGATTGTTCCGATTGATGACACGCCGGTAGAGATCGTTGAGGTCAGAGGTCGCAAAGCGCCCACCGTCGAGTTGCACCATTGGCCGCAAGTCAGGCGGGATCACCGGCAAGACCGTCAGGAGCATCCATTCGGGCCGGTTCCCGCTCTTGCGGAGCGCTTCCACGAGACGCAAGCGCTTGGCGATACGCTTCTGTCGCTGGCCAGTCGCCTGCGCCATTTCTGCCCGAAGCTGCGCCGAGAGCTGGTCCAGATCCATGCTCGAGACGACCTCGTAGACTGCCTCGGCACCCATCTTCGCCTCGAAGACACCCGGGGCTAGGTCGACAAGATCCCGATACTGTTGCTCGGTCAGCACCTGGAGTTCGTGGATCTCCTGAACCTGGCGAATCAGCTCATCGGCTTCGGCTCGGAGATCTGCCTTCTGGCGCTCGATCTCGCTCTGCAACGTCGCCAACTGCTCAGCGATCCGCCCAGTGAGGAACTCCTGCTCCGCTTCGACCAGCGCTTGCTCCCCACTGACCGCGCTGCGAGCGTTCCGCTCAGCCTCGTTGACCGCCTCCTGTTCGGCCTCGTCCAGTTCAGCGAGATGCCGTTCCGTCAGGATTTCTCCACGCGCAGCGATCAGCCGACCAGCGAACTCCAGATCCTCATCCGAAGGCGTGCCGAGTGCTTCCTGCAACCGTTCACGCAGTCCGGCAGCTTGGCGTCGAACGCGCTCGACTTCGCTCACTACCCGCTCGCGGGCTTCGCGCTCGAGCGCCTCGCGCCGATCGCGCAAGGCCAGAAGTTCCGTACCCTGCGCCTCCTCCAACTCACGACGCTTGGCCTCCAGTTGGCGATCCAACTCATCGAGCTCGGCTTGCAACTCCTGGCGGATGTTTTCGATCAATTCCTGTCGTTTGGCCTCGTCGACACGGGTCACGAGATACGAGGCGAAGTACAGCACACGCTCCAGATTGCGCGGGGTGATGTCGAGGAGCAACCCGAGTCGACTCGGCGTCCCCTTCACATACCAGATGTGCGCGACCGGCGCAGCCAGTTCGACGTGCCCCATCCGCTCGCGCCGGACCTTGGAACGGGTGACCTCGACTCCGCACTTGTCGCAGATCGTCCCTGCGTAACGCTGCCGCTTGTACTTTCCACAGTAGCATTCGAAATCCTTGGTCGGACCGAAAATCCGCTCGCAAAAGAGCCCACCATGCTCGGGCTTGAGCGTGCGATAGTTGATCGTCTCCGGCTTGGTCACCTCACCGTATGACCAGCTCCGGATCGCCTCCGGCGAGGCCAATCCGATCCGGATCGCTTCGAAGTGATTCACATCGATCGATTTGCGTGTCTCGCGCTGGCGTGCGACTGTGCTCATGCGCGCTCACCCCTCGTGTCATTCTTCCGTGCGCTCGAAGCCGCTCAGGTTGATCCGATCGAGATGCGAGAGAATCTCACGCTCCCGGCCGTGGTCTTCGCCGAACTCGATCGGCTCCTCGTCTTCGTTCAAGACCTCGACCGAAAGCCCGAGGCTACGCAGCTCTTTGACTAGCACCTTGAACGATTCCGGCACACCCGCCTCGACGATCGGCTCCCCTTTGACGATGGCTTCGTAGGTCTTGACGCGCCCCACGACATCGTCCGACTTGACCGTCAACATTTCCTGCAGGGTATGCGCCGCGCCGTATGCCTCGAGTGCCCAGACCTCCATTTCCCCGAAGCGCTGGCCACCGAACTGTGCCTTGCCTCCGAGCGGCTGCTGCGTCACCAGCGAGTAGGGGCCGGTCGATCGTGCGTGAATCTTGTCCTCGACCAGGTGAACGAGCTTCATCATGTAGATGATGCCGACCGTGACGGGACGATCGAACTTCTCGCCGGTGCGCCCGTCATAGAGCTCGACCTTCCCATCTTCAGGTAAACCAGCCTTTCGCAAGAGTTCGCGAATTTCTTCTTCCTTGGCACCGTCGAAGACGGGGCTCGCCACCTTGATGCCGAGCGTATGAGCTGCCCAACCGAGGTGTGTCTCGAGAATCTGACCCAAATTCATGCGCGAAGGGACACCGATCGGATTGAGGATGATGTCGACCGGTGTCCCATCCGGCAAGTACGGCATATCCTCGATCGGCACGATGCGCGAGACGACCCCTTTGTTGCCGTGCCGACCAGCCATCTTGTCGCCCTCGGAAATCTTCCGCTTCTGGGCGATGAAGACGCGAACCATCTCATTGACACCAGCCGGCAGCTCGACACCGCTCTCGTCGTCGCGCCGGAAACGCTTGACGTCGATGACGATCCCGTGCACGCCATGCGGCACGCGCAAGCTCGTATCCTTGACGTCCCGCGCCCGCTCGCCGAAGATGGCGCGCAACAAGCGCTCCTCCGCCGACAGTTCCGTTTCGCCCCGCGGAGTGACCTTCCCCACAAGAATGTCGTTGGGACCGACCTGCGCGCCGATCCGGATGATCCCATCGGCGTCGAGATTGCGCAGACTGTCCTCACCCACATTCGGAATGTCGCGTGTGATCTCCTCCGGTCCCAACTTGGTATCGCGGGCCTCGCACTCGTACTTCTCGATGTGGATCGAGGTGTACACGTCTTCGCGGACCAGTCGCTCGCTGATGAGGACCGCATCCTCGAAGTTTCCACCCTCCCACGACATGAAAGCAACCAGGACATTTTGTCCGAGCGCGAGTTCGCCGTTCTCCGTGCTCGAGCTGTCGGCGATCACGTCTCCCGCCTCGATCCGCTGGCCCTTCTGCACGATCGGGCGCTGGTTGATACACGTATCCTGGTTGGACCGGACGAACTTGCGCAGCTCGTAGACACGCTCGTTGCCGTCATCTTCCAGTACGACGATGCGGCGCGCAGTGACCGATTTGACGATGCCCCCTTTCTGCGCGACCACGACCTGGCCTGAATCGCGCGCTGCCTGATACTCCACACCGGTTCCGACGATCGGTGCGCGCGGACGCAGCAGCGGTACCGCTTGTCGCTGCATGTTGGCACCCATGAGCGCCCGGTTCGCATCGTCATGCTCGAGGAACGGGATCAGGGCCGCCGATACCGACACCACTTGCTTCGGCGAGACGTCCATGTAATCGACTTTCTCGGGAACCTCCAGCACGAATTTGCCCGCTCGCCGCGCTTCGATCCGGCTGGCCACGAAGCGCATGCCCTCATCGAGGGGAGTGTTCGCTTGCGCGATCGTAAAGTGTTCCTCTTGATCGGCCGTGAGATAGTCGACCTCGTCGCTCACGAACGGCAGGACATCGACACGCGTGACCCCAGCCGCGATCAACCGGTCGCACAGTCCCCGGTCGACCGTCGTGCCGCGACCCGCGAGCAACTCACCCGTCTTAGGATCGACGACGTCCGTGCGAAGAACTTGGCCGATGAGGAGATCCGCCTGGCTCGGCAACTCGACATGCCGGTAAACCCGGCGATACGGCGCCGTGATGAAGCCGTACTCGTTGACTTTGGCATAGGTAGCCAACGATGTGATCAGTCCGATGTTCGGACCTTCTGGGGTCTCGATCGGGCAGATCCGCCCGTAATGCGAGTCGTGGACGTCACGCACCTCGAAGCCCGCCCGCTCGCGATTGAGTCCCCCCGGACCGAGTGCGGAAACGCGACGCTTGTGCGTGAGCTCAGCGAGCGGATTGGTCTGATCCATGAACTGCGAGAGCTGGCTCCCTGCGAAAAACTCGCGGATAGCAGCACGCAGCGGCCGGGTGCTGCTGATCAGGCTTGCTGGGGTCGCGGTGTCGATCTCGACGATCGTCATCCTCTCGCGGATCCCGCGCTCCAGGCGCTGGAGTCCGGTCCGCAGATGCATCTGAATCAGCTCACCGACCGTCCGCACCCGCCGGTTGCCCAGGTGATCGATGTCATCCGGCCGATCGAGTCCTCGATTCACGAGGATCATGGTTCGCACCAGAGCAGCCAGGTCCTCGCGTGTGAGAACCCGCACGTCGGCCGGCGTCTCCAGCCCCAGCCGCTTGTTCAGCTTGTACCGACCCACCTTGCCAAGATCGTAGGTACGCGGATTGAAGAAGAGGCGTTCGATGAGCGCAGCAGCGTTCTCCCGCGTCGGCGGATCCCCGGGGCGCAAGGTCTTGTAGATCTCCATTTGAGCCTCTTCGCGGCTCTTCGTTCGATCTCGCTCGATCGTCGCCGAGATGTAGCGATGATCGGGATCGGTATCCACGTCCGCGAACAGCTCGATAAGTTCCTCGTCGCGCCCATAACCGACGGCACGGAGAAGAACCGTGACCGGAATCTTGCGCTTGCGGTCGATCTTGACTGACAAGACATCGCGATTGGAAGTCTCGAACTCGAGCCACGCTCCTCGAGTCGGAATCAGTTTGGCCATGCACAGCTGCCGACCGGTAGCCTGGTCAGGCTCGAGTTCGAAGTACGCCCCCGGCGAGCGAACGAGCTGGGAAACGACGACACGCTCCGCCCCGTTGATGACGAAGGTCCCGGTCTCCGTCATCATCGGAAAGTCGTCGATATAGATGTCACTCTCCTTGACCTCACCGGTGTCGCGGATGACGAGCCGAACGCGAAAATACAGCGGAGCCGCATACGTCATGTCGCGCTCGCGACAGATCTCCGGCGTGTAGCGTGGCTTTTCGAACCAGTGGCGCAGAAAGTGGACTTCGAGTTTCTGATTGTAGTCGATGATGGGCGAAAACTCCTCGAGGAGTTCTCGCAAGCCTTCGGTCTTGAACCACTCGAATGACTTGAGTTGAAGCTCGATGAGGTTCGGCATCTCTAGTACGGTCGGAATGCGGGCGAACGAAACGCGCCCGATCCCGAGATTCGACCGTACCTGGCGAACTGCGGACGATGGCATCGCGGTCGCCCCTGTCGTCACAGTCATCGTTCTCCCTTTCCTCGTGCCGGATGCTCGAATAATCGGTTACTCGGGGATACGCAACTCGGTACGGACTCGTGGTGGCCTCATGGACCGGCCCACCCAACGCGCGAAGGAAAAACCGAGAGCCAAGCGGACATCACCGCTCGGCCTCGCCCTGTGCTCGATGCGTTGCGTGTCACGCCGCCTCATGCGCGCGCGTCACCTCTTCGCAAACGCATAGCATATCACGGATGCTGCCTTCCTGTCAACCCCCATCCCGTCTTCGCCCGAAAACAGTCGCCACGCTCGAAGCCCCTCCGGCGCTCTGTGTTCCGGAACCGGAGGAGTCGAGAGCGGCGAATTCCTTCTGTTCCGACGCCGCTCCATCGCACGATCGACCGGTGGCGGTGTGTCGATCCACCGCTATGACGCACCGGCCGCGTGACGTTTCGACGCACGAGCCGGGGCCGCAGACAAGGCTTTCTACTCGCGTCCGTCTCCTCGCCCCCACACGAGACATGCAAGGGTCTGCTCACGAGAACGGCCTTACGCAACGCACCCTTGCACAGCTGGAGCGAAACGTGCTAGAGTTCATGCAGTGCAACGAGCGCCCGTAGCTCAATGGATAGAGCGTTTGCCTCCGGAGCAAAAGGTTGCAGGTTCGAGTCCTGCCGGGCGCACCAGGTGAGCCGATCTCTCCACTACCAACGGTGACTGTGCTCGGAAATCTCCCATTCGGCGCGGAGAAGATCGCGACGGCGACGGCGGATCCGCACGAGCCGATACCAGAAGGTGAGCGGACCCCACACGAGAAGAACGAGTCCCACCAACCAGGCAACATGGTTGAGCACTAAGTACCACACAGTCGACCAACGCGCGGAAAAGACGATCGCCAGCAGGATCGTCCAAAGCTTGAAACCGACCACGATCCCGCCAAACCACCGTGCCATTTGGCGCCAGGTGTATCGCTCTTCCATACTGCCAGTGTACTCCCTCATCGCTTCGCGTACCATCGCTTTCCGGCGAGTCTGCATCGTTCCACACTGTCCGTACGACCTTGCTATACTGCCATCGTCACCAGGTCGTCGAGCTGCCACGACTCAACGCTGCTTTTCCACTAAGCGACTCGTGCGTGCTCCAGTTCGATGGCCCGCGACGGAGTGGCACACTGATGGGAGCGAAAGGAGTGAGGCGATGTTCCGACGCGAGCCGCGCGACCCCCTGGAACGCCAGTTGTCGCAATTCCGCCAACAACTGGAGCAGACGACTGCCGACGAGGAACTCGCCCTGGACGAGGATCTGCTGCCCCGACCCACTACGGAATCATCGGCGCCATCTTCCCGCACTAGCACCTGGCAGCCACCCGAGCCTCCGGCTCACCAGCCGGCTACCCCGGATCGCATGTTAAGTATCGTTGCTGCCAACGCACGTTGGCAAGGAACGCTCCAAACGGAGGGCTCTCTGGTCATTCATGGGCACGTCGAGGGGACGATCCAAGCTGCCGATGACGTCACCATCTTCGAGGGAGCGACTGTGCGAGCGGACATTGCTGCTCAGCAGGTTATCGTGCGTGGGTCAGTGCAGGGACGCATCGATGCCCGGGGTCGACTGGAAATCCATCCGGGAGGCGAGGTCATCGGTGAGGTCTCAGCTCCATCCTTGGTTGTCCACGAGGGCGCACGCCTCTCCGGCAAATTGAAGATGGGAGCAACGGAGTCGACCGACTCCGCACCGAGTCCCGGAAGTGATCGATGATCGAGGATCGGAGCAGTTCCCCCATGCGTCCGATCGAGAGTCTCACGCTCATCGATCGCTACACCACGGTCGAAGGGACACTCGTGTCGTCCCGCGACATCCGCATCGAAGGGGAACTTCGCGGCACACTCCAATGCGACGGAGCGGTGCACGTCGCTGAGGGCGGACGAGTCGATGCGACGGTTGAAGCGGGCGCGATCACCGTCGCCGGTCAGCTTCGCGGGTCGATAACGTGTCGGGGCAAACTGCATATTCTGCGAACAGGTCGCGTGACCGGTTCCATCACGACCAATTCGCTCGTGATCGAGGAAGGTGGTCGCTGCGAAGGAGAACTCGCGATGGGGAGTGCATTGGCTGAGGCATCGCTTCCGAGCGCCAGCCGGGGAAATGCCAGCGCGATGCTCCCCGAGTCGGCATCCACCACCCTGGAAAGCACCGAATCGTAGCACTGCCAGGATTGCCGGTATACTCGACCTGCGCACCCGACTCGGGGTGAGAATGAGCATGGAGTGAAAGCTGTACGATGACGATCGAGAGAAAGTGCGGAACGTGCAAGTACTTCGAGCCTGCACCGTTGTGGCGCAAGGGTTGGTGCCGCCACCCGCTCCTGTATGCCCCGCATCAAAGCCATCTCGTCAGCGAAGACGATCTCGATTGTGACCGCGGCATGACGAACTACTGGGAGCCGGCGGAGCAACCAGTTCGTGAGCGACCGGAGGAGGCGACGCACGAGTATCGGGTGATCCAAGTTGGCGACAGTCGGGGAGATGAAGGGAGAAGTGGCTGCACGGGTCGAGAGCGAGAGCGAGGGACAACGATGAGTTTTTTCCGTGATGAGCCACCCGAGCGCGATCCTGAAGCCGAAGAACCAACGATACCGCCCTTTGCGAATCGGCCACCCACGAGTACTCCCTTCGGAACTCAACACTCCTACACCTATCACACGGACGAGCGATATTGGACGGACTACTTGCGTGTCGCGGCACCAGTACTGGGTATCATTCTCATGCTCGGGCTCGCCTGGTTCTGGATCAACCAGTTTCTCAACCGGGGCGAGGTCGTCCCTACGGTCACACCACAAGTGATCACTGGCCCTACGCCCACTCCCCAAGGGACACCATTGGGGCTCATCGCAGTGACTCCTGCTGCTTCGAGCCAGACCCCCACCGTCACCGCATCGCCAACGCCGCGAACGACGATCGGACCTGGAGCGACCGTCGTCGTGGCCAACACGGATGGAGCGGGCGTGAACTTCCGTTCCGCGCCGAGTACTAGTGCCGACGTCATCGAGCGGCTTCCTGAAGGAACTGAAGTGACAGTCGTCGGTGAGTCAGTGACGGCCGACGGGTACGTGTGGTGGCCAGTCAAGTACCGTAATCAGACCGGATACGTCGTGGCTGACTATCTCGAGTTGGCGAAGCCGTAATCGAGGCAGACGCGTGTTATACTCCTGTCGCCGGCCACTGCGCCGGACGAAACACGTACCTGGACCGCGCCCGGTGTGCTGGTAAGGTTAACGACCTTCCAGTTCCAGCGCGGGTCGAAGGGTACGGATGACGAACACCGGTCCATGTAAAGGAGTCGGAACGTGTCCATCGCCGAACACGAGACAGAACAGGTTCCCCTAAAAGCGCTTCTCGAAGCCGGTGTGCACTTTGGGCACCAGAGTAAGCGCTGGAACCCGAAGATGCGACCGTACGTCTTCGGTGAGCGCAACGGCATCCATATCATCGATCTCCGCCAAACCGTGAGGCTGCTGGCTGAAACTGAGTCGTTCGCTCGGAATCTCGCTGCTCGCGGCGGTGTCTTCGTCTTCGTCGGCACCAAGAAGCAAGCACAGGAGATCATCCGGAGCGAAGCCGAGCGCTGTGGCATGTATTCGGTCACTGAGCGCTGGCTGGGAGGGACACTGACGAACTTCGTGACCATCCGCCAGCGACTGCGCTACCTCGTACAGCTCGAAGAAGAGGTGCGCAGCCCCAACTTTGCTCTCCTTCCAAAGAAGGAACAAATGCGTAAGCTTCGCGAACTAGCCAAGCTCGAGCGAACGCTGGGCGGCCTGCGCGGTTTGACGCGCCTTCCTGATGCGCTCTACGTCGTCGATCCCAAGCGTGAAGCGATCGCCGTTGCCGAGGCACGCCGGCTCGGTATACCGATCATCGCGATGGTCGACACCAACTGTGATCCGGATTTGATCGACTACGTCATCCCAGCAAATGACGACGCGATCCGTTCTATCCGCTTGATCACCAGTCGCATCGCTGACGCCATCCTCGCTGGTCGCACGATGTACGAAACCGAAGTGGGTGCCGGCGAACAAGTCGCCCTCGAAGAGAGAGAGCTGCCCACCTACGAACTGTTCGACGAAGAGTACGTGGAACTGCAGGAAGAACTCGACGAAGAGATCGAAGAAGAGGAGCAAGGATCACTCGAAGCACGTCTGCCCAAACACAAGTACTGATCACTCTGCAGTGAGGGAGGCCGGCACGGGCGTGCCGGCCCGTTTGTGCCTGACGAGCAGAGACTGAAGGGGGGACTAGTGACGATCACGACGGCGATGATCAAAGAACTTCGCGAACGGACCGGCGCGGGCATCATGGACGCGAAGCGCGCGCTCGAGGAAGCTGGTGGCGACATGGAACGAGCAGCTGAGATCCTGCGCCAGCAGGGACTCGCCCGCGCTGCTCGCAAAGCTGGTCGCGCGACTGGTCAGGGGCTCATCCACGCCTACATTCATGGTGGTGGACGAATCGGGGCACTGATCGAAGTCAACTGCGAGACTGATTTCGTTGCCCGAACTGATATTTTCAAGCAGCTCGTACACGATTTGGCGATGCAGGTCGCTGCGACTGCTCCTCGCTATGTGTCCGTCGAGGACATCCCACCGGATGTTCTGGAAGAGGGAATTCAGGAAGCCGGATCACGCGACAAGTTTTTCCAGCAAGTCGTCCTCCTCGCCCAGCCGTTCATCAAGGATCCCTCCAAAACATTGGAAGAGGTCATCCAGGAAGCTATCGCACGGCTGGGTGAAAATATCCGCGTGCGACGCTTCGCGCGCTTCGAACTCGGTAGCGATGAGGCATGACGCGGGCGAGTGAACCGAACACACGACCCCGATACCACCGGGTACTTCTCAAAGTCTCCGGTGAAGCTCTGATGGGGGAGGAAGGCTACGGTATCGACACCTCAGTGGTGGCGCGGCTCGCTGAAGAGATTGGGCGTGTCGCTGCGCGCGGTATTCAGGTTGCCATCGTCGTCGGTGGTGGAAACATCTGGCGCGGCCTTGCCGCCAGTGCCCGCGGCATGGATCGGGCAACCGCTGACTACATGGGCATGCTCGCGACGATCATCAATGCCCTGGCCCTGCAGGATGCGCTCGAGCGCCAAGGCGTACCGACACGGGTGCAAACAGCGATCGAAATGCATCAGGTTGCAGAACCGTATATCCGCCGCCGCGCCATCCGTCACATGGAGAAGAGACGCATCGTCATCCTCGCAGGTGGGACAGGGAATCCTTACTTCACCACCGATACAGCGGCCGCACTGCGTGCTGTCGAACTCAATTGCGATGTTTTGTTGATGGGAAAATATCGGGTCGACGGCGTGTACGACGACGATCCGCGCCGGAATCCGCGGGCACGGAGATATCGCGTGATCAGCCATCAAGAGGCACTCGAGCGCAATCTGCGGGTCATGGATCAATCCGCGCTCGCTCTCTGCCGCGAGAACGATCTCCCGGTGATCGTCTTTGACTTGCTTACGCCGGGTAATATAGAGAAAGCAGCGCTCGGTCACGAGGTCGGTACGCTCGTCTGCTCTGGTGTCACGTCCTACGCCTGAAACGAGCGGTCGGTCATCGGAAGGAGTGATCGCGATGATCGACGAAATCTTGCGCGACGCCGAACAACGCATGAAGAAAAGCATCGAGCTGCTCCGGCAAGAGTTAGCCGGAATTCGCGCCGGACGAGCTGCGCCAAGTTTGCTCGAGCACCTCGAGGTGAACTACTATGGAACTCCAACGCCACTCAATCAACTCGCGACGATCAGCGCGCCTGAAGCTCGCCTGCTCGTCGTTCAGGTTTGGGATCGCAATGCGGTCAGTGCAGTCGAAAAGGCCATTCGCCAATCCGAACTCGGCCTCAACCCGTCCGTCGACGGACAGACGTTGCGCATCCAATTTCCTCCCTTGACAGAGGAGCGCCGACGGCAACTCGTCAAGCTGGTCCATGAAGAGGTCGAGGAAACGAAGGTCGCGATCCGAAACATTCGTCGCGACGCTCTCGCTGACATCAAGGAACTCCTCAAGAACAAGGAGATTAGCGAGGACGACGAACGACGAGCCGAGCAACGGCTCCAAGATCTCACCAACCGCTACATCGCAGAAGCCGACAAGCTCGGAAAGCAGAAAGAACATGACATTCTCGAAATCTGAGCAGGTACTGACTCCTGACCAACACGAAGCCGTCTGCTCAGATCGTGTGCCCCTCCATGTCGCCATCATCATGGACGGGAACGGTCGCTGGGCTACCCAGCGTGGCCTCCCCCGGTTGGCTGGTCATCGTGCCGGCACGGAAAACATCCGACCCATAACCTTCAAGGCGGCTGAATTGGGAATCCGTTATCTGACTTTGTGGGCTTTTTCCACCGAGAATTGGCGACGACCCCGCGATGAGGTCGAAGGACTCATGCAGATCTTGAGCGAGGTCATCGAGCGCGAGACCGAGAAACTGCACCGGCACGGGGCACAACTCCGTCATATCGGCAGTCTCGAGGGGCTCTCACCTTCGCTCCAACGGCAGATCCACGAGGCGATCGATCTCACGAAACACAACGACCGGATCGTTTTGACGATCGCTTTCAACTACGGTGGACGCGCCGAGCTCGTTCGAGCGATCCGCTGCATCGTCGCGGAGGGTGTTCCTCCCGAAATGATCGACGAAGCGACCGTCGAGCGGTATCTCTATACCGCTGGCATGCCCGATCCAGATCTCATCATCCGCACGTCCGGCGAACTGCGCACCAGCAACTTCTTCCTTTGGCAAGCAGCGTACGCAGAATATTATTTCACCCCAACGCTCTGGCCCGACTTCACACCCGAAGAATTCGAGCGAGCGATTCGGGACTTCCAGCGGCGCGAACGCCGCTTCGGTGGGCTTCAGTCAGCCCCGGTCTCACTGACGGCCACGGACCCGTGCGCCAGCGCACCCTGAGTGCCGTCTTCGTTGTCCTGATCACAGTCGTGCCGATTGTCCTGGGCACGGAGATCTTGCTTGCTCTCCTCCTCGGCGTGACGATCCAGGCAGCACGGGAACTCACGCGCGGCTTCTCCCGAAGCCTTTCTCTATCCCTTTCCTCCACGAGTGTGACGATACCAGCTGCCATCCTTCTCATCGTCACCTTTTTCACGACATCGGGCACGATCCTCCTCGCAGCGAGTGTCGCAGCTCTGTTTTTCCCGCTCGCCTGGTATGCCCACAGCGATGACCTGCAGCAGGGGCTTCGAGCAGCACTCACGACATCGTTCGCAGCCCTCTACCTCGGCCTCCCACTCTCGTCGGCGCTCGCTCTACGCTCTCTGGAGGGCGAGATGACGAGTGAATGGATCCGCGCACTCGCACGAGCGAGCGGCAACGAGCAGACGGTTCTCGGGCTGGCATGGATCGGCTGGGCAGTTGCCATCACCTGGCTCACGGACACGAGTGCCTACCTGGTCGGTGCACGCTGGGGACGCCATAAGCTCACGCCACGCTTGAGCCCTGGGAAGACGCGTGAAGGAGCGCTCGCTGGGCTCCTTACCGGCGCCGTGGTCGGCGCCCTCGGCCCGTCGGTCTTCGGGCTTCCATTCGCCGCCTGGTTCGGCGCTCTTGCGGGCACCGCGCTTGCCGGGCTCGCCGAACTGGGAGATCTGGCAGAGTCGTTCCTAAAGCGTGGTCTCGGGCTCAAAGACTTCGGAACCAGTATTCCCGGACACGGCGGTGTGCTCGATCGCATTGACGCGCTGCTCGTCACGATTCCCGCGTCACTGCTCCTTGCTACACTCCTGGGTGGGGGAAACGGATGAGACTCGGTGTGTGTCTACTCGGCTCGACCGGATCGATTGGACGCCAGACCCTGGAGGTGGTTGCGGCGCATCCTGACCGTCTCCGAGTCGTCGCACTGGCTGCGCGTACCCAGGTCGATGCACTCCAAGAGCAGGTGCGGATCTTCCGCCCCGAGCTCGTTGCGATCGCGCAGGATTCCCTCGGCATCTCCTTTCCGGATACCCGCGTCGTGACCGGCCCGCGTGGGCTGGTCGAAGCCGCAACCTATGAAACAGCCGACATCGTTGTGATCGCCCTCTCTGGCAACAGCGGTATCGAGCCGACGCTCGCCGCTGCGGCAGCTGGCAAGACGATCGCACTCGCCAACAAAGAAAGCGTTGTGTGCGCGGGTCCACTACTCCGCGACATCCAATCGCGAACTGGCTGTCAGGTGCGGCCAGTCGATAGCGAGCACAGCGCCCTCTGGCAGCTCCTACAGTTACCGCATCGACCAGCGGAAATCGCTCGCGTCATCCTGACCGCATCGGGCGGACCATTTCGCGACCGACCGCTCGAACACCTGAACCAGGTAACACCGGATGAGGCACTCGCTCACCCGACCTGGCGGATGGGACCGAAAATTACCATCGATTCAGCGACCCTGTTGAACAAGGGGCTCGAGCTGATCGAGGCACACTGGCTTTTCGATCTTCCGTTCGAGCGTCTGGACGTGGTGATCCACCCGCAGAGCATTGTGCATGCACTTCTGGCGTTCGTGGATGGGACAACTGTCGCGCATGCAGCCTACCCGGACATGCGCCTGCCCATCCAATACGCACTTTTTTATCCAGAGCGCGTCGCGAGCACAGTTCCTCCACTCGATCTTGCGCGGATCGGCCCGCTCGAATTCTTCCCCCCCGATACCGAGCGATTTCCCGCGCTACCCTTGGCCCGCGAAGTCGGCATTGCCGGCAGCACCTATCCAACCATTCTCTGCGCCGCAGATGAGATCGCGGTCGAGGCCTTTCTCGCCGGCCAAATCCGCTTCACGGATATCGTTCCACTGATCCGCAGTGTCCTCGATCGTCACCAGCCAGCGAGCGAACCGCTGACATTGGAAGCCATTCTCGCTGCCGATCGCTGGGCACGATCCGTAGCCCGAGAACTTCTTGGGCGTACGATCCGTCACGCTTAAAACTGCTCCGTTGCCCGTGCGAAGGCGAGGACGACCACTGCCGATGCGCCTGCCCGTACCAGTGCAGTCGTCCCAGCGGCCACGGTCGCTCCGGTGGTGATCGTGTCGTCGATCAGTAACACCGTCCCGTGCAGCGGAGAGCCAGACCAGACGAAAGCGCCAGCGACGTTCGCCCAGCGTTGCGAGCGAGTTCGTCCGACTTGAGAAGCCGTGTCTCGCGTTCGCTGGAGTTGATCATGAAAGGGGATGTCGAGTTGGCCAGCGACCGCTTTTGCCAGTATCGCGCTTTGATTGAACCCGCGCTCACGCCGGCGCAACGGGTGAAGGGGTATCGGTACGACGCAGGTCAAGTCACTTCGCCACGGTGCCAGGATTTCCGGGCTGGCCCGCCCCAACTCATTCGCAAGTTCCTCCATCCGGCGACGCTCGCCCCGGTACTTCGCCCGTAGCAACGCGGCACGAACGGGTCCTCGATAGAGAAACAACGCTCGTGCCGCGATGAGTGCTGCAGGCCAATCGACGCAATCGGCGCATACTGCACTTGGTTTCGGCATGAGACCATCACAGCGCACACACCGGGGATGGCAATCCGCGACACGGACCAGACTCCGCTGGCACTCCGAGCACCACCACGCACCAGGCCAACCACATCCGCCGCAGGTTGGCGGGAAAAACCAGCGTTCCACGCAATCACGAAGCGCCACTAGAACGGTTCGGTGACCGAGTTGTCTTGCCACGGCACTCTTTCCCCATCGGCTCAGCAAAGAGCCAACCTGCATCCTGGAGCTAATCCGAACTGCCGAACGGTTCCACCGGGTAATTCTATGACGATTTGACTTTTCCAATGGATCGGGCCAATTCGCTGTGGTCGCACCTGTTCGACGACACGTTGCACTGTTCCCCGGTGATCGAGAAACAGAACATCGATCGGAAAGCGCATGCCAATGGTGTGGATCGCCGAGCACGGGCGAAGCACGAGTACCTGAGCAGCGCAGAACTCCTTGCGTCCGATCAAGCCGCGGAGCCGGTTCCACCAGCTGGCAGCGAGCTCGACCCGTTCAGCGATGCAGCGGCCACTGTCCAGGTCGATAAGCCGCCACTATGCGCTCTGGCTCATTCCGCTTCACCTCGCTTTACCTGCTACCATGATGCTTCGGTCGGATGCTCGATGAGGGACAGGAGGCTGACAACGCGACTCTCTCGCTTCGGAATCCTTCTGCTCCTCCTCGTTGTTATCGGTTTCCTCGCACTAACGCAACATGCCTTTGCTCACGCCGTCCTGCTTTCAGCCAACCCAGCACCGAATTCCCTCCTCGACCGTCCGCCGAAAGAGGTCGCCTTGACCTTTTCCGAGCCGGTTACACCGATCGGTACCGGACTGACGATCGTCACGCCCGACGGGCAAACGATCCGTACCTTAACTATCGCGACCAGCCCGGAGGGCACCGTTTTGCGACTCCCCTGGGATGCAAACCTCTCGCAGGAGGGGACATACCTTGTCCAGTATCGAGTGATGGGACGCGATGGTCACCTGATCGCTGGTCACTATGTCTTTTCGATCGGTCGTGTGACTGAACCCCCGCCGCTGTCGGCTTCTGGTAGTGCGCAACCGCTTCTGGAAGCCAGTGCGCGCTGGCTTCACCTCTTGGGACTCGTTCTCATCGCCGGAAGCGTGACCATCGGACTCCTCGGGCGCGGTATTCACGAAATCGAGTCGATCGCTCGACGACCCATCCGGATCGGTCACCGCGGACTGCTTCTCATCGTGATGGCCAGCTTCCTCTTGATTTTCGCACTGTTCGCACCGCCGCCGAACATGACGGACTCGCTCGTGCTGCGTTCGATCGCCGCGACACCAACTGGCCAGCTTTGGTCAGCCAGTATCCTCGTCGCACTCGCCGGGTATCTCTTGCTCCTCGCGCGATTCTCCGTCAGCATCGCCTCGGGATCACTCCTGCTCGTCGGACTGGCGCTCGCTGTACTTCGTGCCGCCGCTGGCCACGCCGCCACGAGCACCTATCCTCTCGTCGGTATCGTCCTCGCGACGGTTCATCTGGTCAGTGCCGCGGTGCTCGCTAGAGGTACGCTCGTCGGACTCTCTCTCGCACGGCCTCTTCGCAGCGCTTCCGATCGCTCGCGCGCAGCTGCTGAGCAGATACTTCGCCGGTTCGCGCCCGTTGCCCTCGTCTGTGTCGAACTCTTGACGATCAGTGGTGCGTACGCGCTCTGGACGAATGTGGCCGATCCCGCACAGCTGCTCACGACTACCTATGGCCGCATCCTCGCTCTGAAATTTATTGGTGCGAGCATCTTCGGCGTCACAGCCGCCGGGGCGACTCTGTACTGGTTCCGCAGGCGCGCCGTTCCGTGGTCGCTCTTACGCCTGCAGGGTATGGAGATGCTGCTTCTCCTCATTCTCGCTACCGGGCTTGTCATGCTTCCACCAGCACGTCGTTTCGAGTCGTCAGGCCCTTCGCAGCCTCCCCTCACGCTCGCGGCCAATGCTGGCCCCTACGCGGTAACGCTCTCGATCGAGTCGGCACTCCCTGGACCGAACCAACTCTCGCTCATGCTCAGCTCACCGAACGGAGAACAGATCAGCGATGCACATGTCGTCGCCGAGTTCAGCGCAGCCGATGGACCGCGCGTTGTCGAGCTCCGGCGAAGCTCCACAACCTATACGGGGACGATCGCTCTCCTACAAGATACCTGGACGGTTCTGGTTTACGTCAGGCGACCAGGCGAGTCGACGCCACCACCGGCTCGCTTTCGGGTACCGATTCCGGTGCCGGATGCACGGATTTTGCTCGGGCGCGCTGATGCGGCGATGAATCGCCTGCGGGCAGTGGAAGAGCGAACCACGCTGACGAGTGGAGGACCGGTTGTAGAAACCGTAATCCGGTACCAGGCACCGGATCGTGCAGCCTACACGGTGACAACCTCCGGTCGCCCTCCTACCGAAACGATCATCATCGATGACCGACGATACGATCGTGCTGGTGATGGACCATGGACTGTGGCACCATGGCCGGGAAGCGAGCCGTTCCGGTGGCCAAATTTCCGCTATGCTCGAACAGCTGAAGAGGCTCGTCTCCTCGGCGTCGAATCGATTGACGGCACACCCTGCTATGTTTTGTCCTTTTACGATCCGGCGAGCGAAACGCGCTACCAGATGTGGATTGGCCTTTCGGATTTCCTGCTTCGCCGATACGAGATGATGGCGATCGGTCACTATATGGTTGGATCCTACGCCCGCTTCGATGACCCGACGATCGTGATCGATCCCCCTCCTCTGAGCGACTGATATCTTTCGTCGCTCGCTAGCAGAACGCCTCGACGATGCGCGGGATGGCTGGCCCCAAGATCACGACATACAAGGCGGGGAAGATGAGGAACACCATCGGGAAGATCATTTTGATGGGGGCCTTGTGCGCCAGTTCCTTCGCGCGTTGCCTCCGGCGCAAGCGCATCTGATTCGCCTGCGCCCGAAGCACTTGGCTGATGCTGACGCCGAGTTGGTCTGCTTGGACCGGCGAAGCAATGAAAACGTTCAAGTCATCGACGTTCACCCGTCGGGCGAGATCACGGAGCGCCTGCCGGCGAGGAATTCCCATGCGCATCTCCGAGAGGGTACGGGCAAACTCTCGGGTCAACTCGTTATCCCATTTCTCGACCACACGCAACAAAGCCTGATCGAACCCCAGGCCCGCCTCGACGCTGATGACCAAGAGGTCGATGGCATCGGGAAGGGCTAGCTGGATGGCTCGTTTCCGTTGTGCGATCCGTCTACTCAACCAAGCGTTGGGCACTATCCAGCCGAGAGCAGCCAGTACGAACGGCAAGCCAACCCGGTACTGAACTGGCCCACTCCCGGCAAGAGTCAGGACGATCGCAAAGGAGGCCATGGTGAGCGCGAGTCCGAAGCGGAGACCGAGAAACGTCAAAGGGCGCAATGATCCATCCAGACCTGCCTCGACGAGTCGTTGTTCGATACTGTGCAGCGATGCCCCAGGAGTGAATCGCAAAACGAAGTGCGCGAGCCGCTCGACCAGAGGCAGAATCACCCGGTGTCGAAACGGAACCGCAAGCTCGAGATCGTCGAGAGACGGGGGCCGCTGTGCGAAACGAGCCAAGCGCTCTTCGAGCACGACTTGGCGGCGTTCGGCCCGAAGTCCGAGCACCATCACCACCAGGCCAGCAGCGGCCAAAACGAGACTTGCAGCAGCCAGCATCGTCCACTCCGAACGACGAGCTCCTAAACCTCGATCGCCACGATTCGGCGCATCACCATGAATCCGAGCACCATGCAGATCACGGCCCCGATCGGCATACAGATCCAGGGCCATCGCAATAGGCTCAGCAAATAACTGGGGTTCAAGAGAAAGATAAGAATCGCGAGCCCCACAGGCAGAAGCGAGATAATGTAACCAGATAGACTCTGCTGGGCTGTCAAAACACGAATTTCACCCTTGATGCGCACGCGCTCTCGAATCGTTTCACCGATTATTTCGAGAATCTGGGCGAGATTGCCGCCGACCTCGTGGTTGATGGCGATCGCTGTCACCAGGAGATCGAGATCCTCGCTCGGTATCCGTTCGAGCAGATGGTCGAGTGCGTCCTGGAGGGGAACACCGAGGCCCACCTCGCGAACGACCCGCCTGAACTCCTCGGACATCGGGGGGCCGACTCTCGCGCGACTAAGTCCATCGTTTGGAGTAGGCTGTAAACAGCACGCAACGAGTTCGCCATAAGCCCGATCGTGTCGCCCAGCTGATTCACGAACCGTTGCAAGCGGCGCCGTCCTCGCCAGAGAACATAGTAGTGCGGTGCCAACCAACCACTGACTACGAAGACGAGGCCAGTGAAGAGCCCGAGCAGAGGTTGCGTTATCCCCCGCCCCAGCAGAAATCCGATCACGAAGGCGAGCAGCGTCACGAACCCGCGCAAGAAAAGGAACTCTCCCACGGTCAGACGGATATCGGCACGAGCCAGATTCATCCGGATCGCTTCGGCGAAGGGTCGCCCACGCACAGCACGATCCAGCTAGCGAGCCAAGAGATGAGGACCCGCTGTCGCTTCTTCCGGCGCCGACTCGGTGCGCGCGAACTGTTCGAGTCGATGATCCAGTGAGTGACCGCGAGACCGCGCGTGCAAACTCGCCAGAACGAGCGTCACAGCGGCTCCAGCGAGGGAAACAGCGATGGGGAGCAGCGGATCCTCGAACACCGACTACCTCCCGAAAGGTCGCTGGTAGTTCACACCGAAGATCTGTGGAGGCAAGTAAATGTTGGCAACCTCGAACTTTTCCACGAACTTGGGTCGCACGCCGGTCGGCCTGATGCGCCCGAGTACCTTCCCGTTTTCGAAGCCTGTCTGCTCGAAGACGAAGATGTCTTGCAGGACGATAACGTCCCCTTCCATTCCCTGGACCTCGGTGATCGCGACGATCTTCCGCGACCCGTCCTTGAGACGCGCCATGTGGATGCTCAGATCGAGTGCGGATGCGATCTGTTCACGTATGGCCCGCACTGGCAAGTCCATCCCGGCCATCAGCACCATCGTCTCTAAACGGTGGAGTGTGTCGCGAGGACTGTTCGAGTGGACTGTGGTCATCGAACCATCGTGACCCGTATTCATCGCTTGCAGCATGTCGAGCGCTTCGCCACCACGGAACTCGCCGACCACGATCCGGTCGGGTCGCATCCGCAAGGCATTGATCACCAGGTCACGAATCGTGACTTCACCCTTCCCTTCGATGTTAAGCAGCCGCGACTCCAACGTGACGACATGCTCCTGACGGAGCTGAAGTTCGGCAGCATTCTCGATGGTCACGATGCGCTCATCACTAGGAATGAACGACGAAAGAACATTGAGGAGCGTCGTCTTGCCCGACCCGGTTCCTCCCGAAACGACCATGTTCAAGCGCGCATTGACGCATGCCTTCAACAACTGCGCGATCTCGGGTGTCATGGTCCCGAAGCGAATCAAATCATCGACCGTCAGCGGATCACGGCTGAATTTCCGAATAGTCAAGCAGGGGCCGCCCAACGATATCGGCGGTATGACCGCATTGATTCGGGAGCCATCAGGCAGGCGAGCATCCACCATCGGCGAGCTTTCGTCGATGCGCCGTCCGAGCGGTGACACGATCCGGTCGATGATGCGCATGACATGGTCGTCATCATCGAACTCGATCGCCGTTTTCTCCAATTTGCCGTTCCGCTCGACCCACACCTGCTTCGGACCGTTCACCATGATCTCGGTCACGGTGTTGTCCTTCAGCAAGGGTTCGATCGGGCCATAACCGAGAATTTCTGCAACGATCGCTTCGAACAGCCGGTGCCGTTCCGTGCGACCGAGGACGATTCCCTCCGATTCCAGCACCGAGAGAAACGTTTCCTCGAGGGTACGGCGCACACGATCAGGGTCGCTGAGATCCATGCGCGGATCGAGTTCAGCGATGACCCGCTGTTGCACTCGACCCTCGAGCTGTTGAAAGGCATTCTCGTTGGATGAAGCCGCAGCACTCGCTCGCAGACTCGGTCGTTTGAGCGTCTGCGCGAGCTGGCCGGTTCCCATCGGTCCGCGTGACTGCTCTGGCTCGTCTGGGCGATCGGCCGGCACTTCGGTTGCGAGCGGACCAGTGTCACCTGCCGTACTCAATCGCCGGAGCAGCGACATGGCACTCATCTCCTCCCGTTGGTCCATCGGTGAGAGACGCTCAAGAAAGGCAGGCGACGTTTGCGAACCCCTGCGTGCAGCACGGCTTCTCGCGACTCGTCCGCCAGGAGTTCTGCCAACTGTATCAACTCAGCCGTGATGCGATGCTGTCGGTGCTGCCAGGCGAGCGGCGTGCCCTCGTTGATGCTCGCGATCACCGCCTGAGGATCAGACGAGATGCGGATCGGAATGGACAAGCGGAGACTCGCTTCTACCTCCTCCACAGTCAGTCCGCTTCCGGAGCGCTGCTGATTCAAGACGAAAATGATCCGCTTCTGCTGGAACCCGAGTCACTCGACGAGTTCCAGGAACCGTTTGGTCTCTTTGATGGCCGTCATTTCGAGCGTCAAAATCCAAATCAACGTCGAGGCGACATCCGCACAAGCCAGCGTGATGTCATCATACCCACCACGAGTGTCGACGATGAAGAAGTCAGCACCACGCCGGAGTTCTGTCAGCACTTCCTGTACACGCTCAGCGCCGATCCGTTCTGCGTCCTCGAGTTGCGCCGGGGCGAGCACGACTCCAACTTGACTGACATGACGGGTCACGAACTCGTGGATGAGTTCGCCATCGAGTGGACCAGCGAGCCGCGCCAGATCCGTCCAGGAACGGTGCGCCGGGAGATTGAGAAAGACGGCAACGTCTCCGCGCATGAGGTCGGCATCGACTAGTACGACCTCACGTTGCAGCGCGCGCTGAAGACAAATCGCGAGGTTGGTGGTGATGAACGTTTGACCGACACCGCCCTTGCTGCCGGGTACGACGACCACTTGCCCCTCGCGCCTCGTGACTGGTTCGTGCACCGGAGCGAGGGGAGCAGCAAAGACGGTCGCGGGAGCGGGCATCATCGACTGTGGATTCACAACGCGCCCCACACGTCGGACAGCCTCGATGAGGTCATCGTAGGTAAGTGGCTTACTGAGATACTCCCGTGCACCGGCCAGCATCGCCCGACGCAAGATCTCGGGACCCTGTTCCACGCCGAGCAAAATGACCCCGATTCCTGGCGCGCGAGCCGTGATCGCACTCGCGACCTCGATCCCATCGAGGTCTGGAAGTGTCTGGTCGAGCAGGACGACGTGTGGAGCCAGTCGAAGTACAGGGTCGATCGCTTCTTCGCCGCGCGCCGCTTTGCCGACAACCTGGAAGTCCGGTTCGAAAAAAAGCAGTCGTTCGAGGTTGTCCCGACTCTCCGGGATATCGTCGACGATCACGATGCGCAAAGTACTTTCGCCCGTCATCGCGGCCCCCCGCTGACCACCACCGTCCCTGGAACTGGCAGTCCATACCGCTCGACCAGGCGATCGTAGGTCACCCCGTCCGTTTGCACGGGTTGTGCATCGCCACGCGCCCGGAGAATCACCTGATAGCGGACGTTTTGATCGAGGAGAAAGCTGATCAGCTCGGCCTGTTCGGGATCGGCCTCGACGATCAAGAGATCGACCGGTGGTAGAGTCGCTTCGTTGGCCGTCGGCATGGGAGTGCGCGTCGGCTCGGTACTGGTGAGTTCAGAACGCGCTTGGCCGGGCGAGCTCACGACCAACGACGTTCCCGCAATGACCTGCAGGATGCGAAGGTTTTGCACGATGATTTTTGTGACCGGCTGCCCCTCGCTCGTATCGCTGATCACGACCCGAGAACCTGGCTCACCCGGATAGGGATAACGACGAGATTGGCTACTCCCGCTTCCGGGTTCGGGGAGCTTGACCGACTCGAGCGATGGGCTGAACCCCTGTGCGCTGCCGGCGAGTTCGAGTGGTTCGGTAGGAAGGATCCGCACGAGGTAGAGTTGTCCGGCATAAATGAGATCGATCGAGTCGTTGGGTTGGAGCAGACCGCCGAGCGCATTGATTCGATCCACAGGGATGGCCACTGCACGCTTACCAGGCTGCACAGTGTTCGAGACACTGGGTAAGACCAGATTCGCCAGCAAGATACGCTGCCCAGCAACGAGATCACCGGCGACGACGAGCCCGACCACCTGATCAGGCTGCCGCGCGGTGCCGGGTGCGACTGAGGCAGGATACGTCTCCACGACCGTCACATCCTCGCTCGTCAGCACTGAGCCAGCACGCACGTCGCGCGCTGCCACGACCACCTGTGTGGTAGGCGTGGTCGTCTGCGTTGGCATCACTGGCTCACGTTGGCGCTGCAGGGCGATGATGCCGAGGACGACCGCGATCGTTGCCAGGACGAACCCGGCGAGAAGATACAGGCGACCTGCTCGACGCATGGTGCATCCCACCACGAACCATTCCCATCATCGTTTCCAAGGCACAGGAGAAGTCCCGCCACATAGGTGAGACGTACGAGAGACCTAGCCAATACGAGGGATGCCTGACCGGGAGAGACAGGTGACTCAGGCGATCTGCAACTCGGGAAGATCGCTGTCCACGTGCGAGACCTCGGTGGAAGTCGCTTTCGACAGGGCTAATCCGATAGCGGGGAGTGCACTCACTGAGCGAAAGACGAGAAAGCGAGGTTCCCAGCGAGGATCGAACTTGGCCTTGAAATGGCGGAGCCCTTGGACAGAGAAAAATGGTTCGATGAGCCGGAAAAAGTGTTCCCGAATCGGGTCCGTCCCCACAAGCGGTAGGTCTATCCCACTCAGCGGAGCCAGACCAGCGAGAACGATGTATATCCCTGCTCACCCAGCCACTGGAAGAGCAGGGCAAACAAGACATCCATCGCACCGTACGGCTGGTGCCGACGCCGCATGAGGTCGATCGTCGCCTGGCCTGGTACCCCACTCGTTATGAGATTCGCGAAGGCGACGACTTTACCAGTTGGATCCCGGATCAGCGCGACAGGGGTCGATCGCACATAGGCACGGGAAAATTGTCCCTGCGTGAAGCCGTGTTCGCGTCGACCTGGCAGCGACAACCATTCATTGGAGACGTCCGCGAGTTCTTCGACCACATCGTCGGGAAGCGGCGGCTCGAGCACCTCGAACCGGTAGTGCTCGCGCTGCGATCTCCGCACGAGGTAGCGCAACTCTTTCAACCCTGGGCAATCGAGCGACCACGTTGTGAGATCAACGACTGCCTCTTCACCTATTTTGAATAGTCGCAGCCCTCGCGCACGGTAGCCGGCCAGATACTGCTCCCCAACTTGATGAAATGCTGGTTCCCAGTCGTTCAGATCGCAGAAATCGAGAAAGCCGTCCAGAGCTGTCCCGAATCGCTCCCCCCACACACACAGGGATCACCGAGTACCAGTGCGACCCGACCGACGATACGGTAACTCACCACTCCACGCACTTCTCGCGGGGTCAAGAAGAGCTTGTCAGGCCAAAACTTGAAGAAGTCGAGGGACGAGTTACCGCATGCTTGAATGATGGCTCGTGCTCGCTGCCGTTCTGATTCGTAGCCCCATGACCGCCAGATCACCAGCCGCCCGACGCTCCAGGCGGCGTTCAGAAGGGATGCACCCGCGAGCAGCGTGACAGAGTCGAGAAACCACCCTCCGTAACGCGACACCGGTTCGACAGCCCAGGGCAAGAAGCCCCATGCCGATCGTATCAGTACCGGGAGTGCATCCCAAAACGAGAGATGCTTGGGAACGAGCGCGTGTCGGCTCAAGAGCATGAGCCCGATCGTGCCGTAGAGCAACGTGGTAGTGAGGCCAAGACCGGCCAGAGCAAGTCCCGTCCAAATACTCGGGATAGCTGACCGAACTCGATAGGTGCGCCAGCGCACGAGCAGAAGCCCGAGCGCGAGCATTGTGAGCGCCAAAAGGAGTGCATCGCGTCGCCCGATCAACTGATGGAACAACGAAACGCCAAGCAGCAGTGTCGCCGCGAGCCAACCTGTACGTTTTCGGCGCCACACCTACCAAGCGATGATGATCGACACGAAAGCCACGAGTGATTCGAGATTGCGAGAGAACTCCCACGGTTCGAGCAAACCAGTGGTCTCCAGACGACGAGGCACCACTCGGTGATGGTGCGGCTAGAGAAGCCCGACCATGCCCACGATTCCCGACCAAAGGAGCAGTAATGCGGGAAGGCGATCCAATGCACGGCGGATCACCGGCTCCCGCTGCATCAAGAGTGCAGTACCGAGCAGAAAAGGGAACCAAAGTTCATGGGCCCGCCAGAGCAACACGGCCGCGAGCGCAGTCGGTGCAGGGAGACCCAGAGCCGTCAGCAAGCTCGTCCCAGCGAGTTCGACCGCTCCGCTTCCTTGCGCGAATGGAATGAGGAATGCAAAGAGATAAGCACCGTGATAGGCGATGAGTGCTTCAGCGAGCGTCAACGCCCCGCCGATGACTCGTACTCCACCATACAGAATGGCAACATTGAGAAGGTCGACTGCGAGTGCCAGGACGAGACCTCGTCCGAGTACGGAAATTCGTTACGAGCGACCGGTCTCCGTGAATCTCCGAACGAGCGACATCCTCGACAAGCGTGGCATACCGTGACGCAGTGCCCACGGTAGCAAGAGAAGCAACACGATGGGTACGAGAGCGCCGAGAAAGAGAAGCAAGGAGAGAGGGAGTGAGATAAGCTGTCGAGTGCCGAGGAGCAGCACAGTGAGTGGAAGCAAGAGCAGGAAAGAGAACAATCCCACGACACCATAGGTTACTGTGGCAGCCGCTGCTGCTGTCGTCGGAACACCTGCTGCTTGCAGATCCGCCGCGAAGACCAGGGCACCGGCTGCCGAGCCAGCTGGGGTGACAGTACTAACCGCGACCCGATGGAGATCAGCCCGGAAGAGTCTCGAGAGCGGTACAGAAAACCCCGAAGCAGCGAGCAGGAGACGCAATTGCCAGATGATGGACAGCAGAACGAGCCCTTGGGCAGCACTGGTCAGGAGTAGACATTGTGGTCGGACAACTGGGAAATGACGCAATTCCGCCAGCTCAGTTCGATGCCGCAAGAGAAACAAGGTCACCAGCAAAACGAAGATAAAAAAACCACGCTCGGGCGGCAAATGCGCGAAACCGGGACCAGCTGCCTGAAATCGAGAAATCGCCCGACACGTCGTCCTCCTGAATGTGACGAGCCCTCGGCAGTGCTGCCGAGGGCTCATCGTTCTGGTAGCGGGGGTGGGATTCGAACCCACGACCTCTGGGTTATGAGCCCAGCGAGCTGCCGCTGCTCCACCCCGCGGCGGACGAGCGGATGGGTCATCGCAAACCATCTCGTCGGGTGTGCGAGCAGCGGCCTCACCTCCCACGCGGTTGCCCGCGCAGTACTCTCCGGCGCTGGTGTGGGGCACGACCCGGTTCGGGATGGAGCGGGGTGTTGCCATACCGCTCTCGGCCACGCGCACACGCGACGAGAAGGAAAGACGCTTCGACGGACGGGCTCGATCGCTGAGGTCGGCTCTGCTGTGCCTGCTTGCTCGGTCGACGGGCGAGAAGCGAGGTGAGGACTGGCCTCGGCCATGAGGACGGCTTGGCTCCAGTCGGTTACCCGCTGTCCACCGGCCGCCTCGCTACCGGGTCATCTCCCCGGGGCCTTACCCCCGTGTGGGGTGGGACGGCTCATCTTGGGGTGGGCTTCCCGCTTAGATGCTGTCAGCGGTTATCCCGTCCGGACATGGCTACCCAGCGCTGCCGGTTGGCCGACAACTGGCACACCAGCGGTCCGTCCAGCCCGGTCCTCTCGTACTAGGGCCAGCTCCCCGCAACCGTCCGACGCCCGCGGCGGATAGAGACCGAACTGTCTCACGACGTTCTGAACCCAGCTCACGTGCCGCTTTCATGGGCGAACAGCCCAACCCTTGGGACCTCCTCCAGCCCCAGGATGCGACGAGCCGACATCGAGGTGCCAAACCGGGCCGTCGATGTGAACTCTTGGGCCCGATCAGCCTGTTATCCCCGGGGTAGCTTTTATCCGTTGATCCACGGCCCGCCCACACAGAACCGTGGGGTCACTTGGCCCGCCTTTCGGCCCTGCTCGGGATGTCCCCCTCGCAGTCAAGCCCCCTTGCTGCCCATGCACGCTCCGGCCGATTGCCATCCGGCCTGAGGGGACCGTTGGGCGCCTCCGTTACCCTTTAGGAGGCGACCGCCCCAGTCAAACTGCCCACCAGCCACCGTCCCTGCCCGCGTTCCCGCGGGCCAGGTGAGGGCGCAAACCCCGCCAGGGTGGTATCTCACCGGCGGCTCCACGGAGCCTGGCGGCCCCGCTTCTCAGCCTCCCACCTATCCTGCACAGGCCGGGCCCGCACCCAGTGGCAAGCTGCAGTCAAGCTCCACGGGGTCTTTTTGTCCCGCCGCGGGTCACCCGCTTCTGCACGGGTCCAGCAGTTTCACCGGGCCCCCCGTCGAGACAGTGCCCACGTCGTGACGCCTTTCGTGCGGGTCGGAATTTACCCGACGAGGAATTTCGCTACCTTAGGACCGTTATAGTTACGGCCGCCGTTCACCGGGGCTTCCCTTCGGGGCTCTCCACCCCTCCGGTTCACCTTCCGGCACTGGGCAGGCGTCAGCCCCGATACCTCGGCTTTCCGCCTTCGCCGAGACCTGTGGTTTTGGTAACCAGTCGCGCGGGCCTGCTCTCTGCAACCCCCTCGGGCTCATCACCCTACCGGGGCCCCCCTTCTCCCGAAGTTACAGGGGCAATTTGCCGAGTTCCTTGACGGGGGTTCTCCCGTCCGCCTCGGTGTCCTCCACCAGCCGACCTGTGTCGGTTTGCGGTACGGTCACCGCCGCCCTCGCTAGAGGCTTTTCTCGGCCAAACCGCCAGATCCGCTCGGCAGGGCCGCACCCCCGCCTCGCACTCGCCAGTCGGCGCTTCCGGCCGGGCTTTCCCTCGGCCACGCCCCCTGGCTTGGACGGTCCCTCCGACCGCCGGACCCTCGGCCTGGCGTCCCCCCATCGCTCGATCGGGCGCCGGTGGGGCCGGAATCTTGACCGGCTGCCCCTCGCCTACGGCTTCCGCCCTCAGCTGAGGACCGCCTCACCCGCAGCTGACAAGCATCGCTGCGGAACCCTTCGGCACTCTCCGGCGGGGCGGATTCTCACCGCCCTTCCGCTACTCGTGCCGGCATTCGCACTCGGCGCCGCTCCAGCACGGCTCCCGCCGCACCTTCCCCGCCGACGCCGACGCTCCCCTACCGCCGCACGCCGCCTC
>Ga0308398_1000079_pt1 | contig 63382 bp, 40 predicted proteins | sample Hotspr20SampleT9_FD_202360 | JGI IMG/M metagenome (GOLD analysis project Ga0308398, IMG submission 202360) | Hot spring phototrophic mat microbial communities from Mushroom Spring, Yellowstone National Park, Wyoming, United States - 20051001_T9 ...
CAAAAGAAAGTACTCTGGTTTTAGGTTTAAAATGATAAAATGGCTTTTTCTCTATCGGGTCGATTGCAACTCCATCAATTTTCCCATAAGTGTAGGAATACAGCGTTCCTCCTTTATTAAATCGAACTCGACAGATACCCCCATAGCCATTTTTAATCTCGCAATAATGATTACAAAGATTACATCGAACAGCTAAATCGGGCAACTTATCGTAAAGAATAGCCTCGACCATTGGAAACTCTCATAGAAGACCCAAAGTTTTCATATCGGCTTCAAAATTCGACGGTTTTATTTTAATCAACCAACCTTCGCCGTAAGGGTCTTGCAATGCAACATCTGGGTTATCTAATACAGCTTTGTTAACCTCCACAACTGTTCCACTCAACGGCGAAAGAATGGATTGTGTTCTTAAATCGGATGAGAATATTTGGAAGTAAACACTGCCCTGCCTGATTTCATCTCCAACCGATGGCAAGTAAATTGTTTGTATTTTCCCGAACGAAAACAAAACTGCACGCTCAACGCCAAGCACGACCAAACCCTCGTCGTTCATCATCATCCAAGAGTATTGACCTACACCCTGAATGTTGCTTATTATCTCGTTTTGCAAAGGCGATTTAATACCATTTTTGATTTGGCTCACAACAATACTTTTTGCTCTGTCGATAACTCGGCGCAATTCTTCGCGAGTAAATGGCTTAGCAATATAATCGAACGCACCAAACTGCATTGCTTGCAAAGCGGTATTAATTGTTGCGTAACCTGTTATCATAATAACAAGTATCTTTTCGTCCACTTCTTTGGCTTTGCGAAGAAATTCAAGCCCATCGATTTCGGGCATCATCAAATCTGTTAAAATTATATTTGGTTGAAATTTGTTGAGCAAATCGAGCCCTTCGACAGCGGATATTGCAGTGAATATTTCAATATCATCATCCTTTTTAAGTATTCTCTTTATGCTGTCTAAAACAATTTGCTCATCGTCGACAACCAAAATTTTTACTTTGTCACTACCCATTTTATTTAATATTAATTTTGTTGAACTTCGCTTTCAAAAAATGCAGGCAAAACAATTTTAAAAATTGCCCCGCCCGATGGTGCAGTATCAACTTCGATTGTTCCGTGGTGCCGCTCGACGATTCCCCACGACACAGCCAATCCTAATCCACTGGTACTTTTTGTCGAAAAGAATGGTTCGAAAATCTTATCCATCAGATTCTCGGGAATGCCGGGACCTGTGTCTTCAACGGAAATAATACATTTCTTCTGTTGGCGATAATATTCACTCGAAACAGTGATTTTACCTTTGTACTTCATCGCATCAGCAGCATTTATAAGGAAATTCAGGATTACTTGTTGGATTTGTTTGGCATCGGCTTTAATTTTGGGAATTCTCTCTTCCAAAAAAACATTAATTTCAATATCCTTAAACTGTGGAAGGCGATGCACTAACTCAAGTGCTTGACGAATAATCAGATTGGGGTCGACAATTTCAAGCCTCGGTGTATATTGCTTAGCAAAATCGAGCAGATTACGAACAATATCCCTACACCGAAGGGTCTCGCGAATAATTATTTTAATGTCATCCTGCAATGGACTATCGCTTTCAAGTTCATCAAGAATACTTTCTGCATAGGAGAGAATTCCCGTCAGCGGGTTGTTAATCTCGTGGGCAACCCCAGCAGCAAGTTTCCCCAAAGCAGCAAGCTTTTCGCTTTGAATAAGCTTTTCCATCAATTGTATTTCATTAGTTGCATCGCGCCCAATTGTACAGGTTCCAATAATTTTCCCGCTGTAGTCAGTCAAAGGAAATCTTAGCATACGAAAATGATGTTCTTCGCCATTTATTGTAACTGTTTCGTTATACATTCGTGGTTTCCCAGTTCTTAAAACTTCTGCGTCGTGCATTCGAACAGTTTTGGCAATGGGTGCAGGCAAAACTTCTTCTGGGGTTCTACCAATAAAATCCTCGGGTTTCAAATTAAATGCCTTCGCAATTACAGGATTTACAAGAATATATTGTCCATTCAAATTTTTCATACTTATCCAATCTTGGGCATTATTGATAAAGCTTTTTAACTTTTGCTCCAAACTTTCTACTTCTCTTTTCAAATAAACAAGCTCTGTAATTCTATGCCAGTTAGAAAGAATAAAACGAACATTCCCTTTGGAATCGAAAATCGGCGAACGGGTTACTTCCCAATAAGTTTCGTTCGGAGGCGGTGTGGTGTGAATCATCATATGAGGCTTCTTCGTTTCGCATATATAATCGATTATTTCTTGCAAACCTTTTTTATCGCAGTTAATATCGGCAATATTAAGCACCTCGAAGCACTTTTGACCAATAATTTTATCTTCTTCAATGCCCACAAACTCGCAAAAAGCACGATTTGCACGCGTGATGGTTTGGTCTAAATCCATTACAACCGTTAAATCTTGTAGGCTGTCGAAAATAGATTTAAGGAAAAAATTATCATCTTCAATAATTCTTTCCAATTTTTCGAGGGATTGAATTTTATTATCCAGCTCTTCGTATGCAAACATTAAATCCCAAAAGATATGTGCAATTGAATGTTCAATTAATTTTATCTCTGGGCTTAATTCTTTTTTCAATTGTTTTACAAAATCATCATTACCAGTTAATTCAATAACAAGCTCAACTCCGGGAATTTCAAGAGCCTTTCGGTAATCTTGGAATATCATCAGGCCAAGTTCGCGTGCATATTGAACGCCTTCGGCATTGGGGTTAATATCCACAACAGCAACAACTTCGATGTTCAATTCCTTGATTTGCTTCCCTTGAATCAACTTCAAAATTGCAAGACAACCCTTCCCGCCACCAATTATAATTCCTTTCATTTCACCTCCTGTTTACTTTCAATGGGCTTTCCATTGGGGAATTCACTCTCGAGCATATCCGCATAATCCTCTATAAATTCCCGTAAACTTCCGTAAAAAGCCACAGGCTTTATCGTAAAATGAAGAAGTATTCGATTTAATTTTATTGGAATATAAGGATATAGCTTCTTTAGATTCATAATTCGGTAATTATAAAACGCGGAGCCATCTTCGGCAACTAAACTTTTCTTGACCTCGATTGGAAATTCATTCCCTTTGATTACTTGGTCAAATGTTTTTAATCCTTTTGCGACGGCATAGGAAACAATGTTGCCACAACTCCACAAATCAAAATCGGAAACATCCTGCATCAAATCGAAATCAATCCATCGATAATTCCCGGTATCCGATTCGACTATGATGTGGTCATTACGTATATCCCCGTGGCAAAGCTTAATCTCGTGCAAAAACAATATGGCTTTGAAAGAATCCAGCAGTTTCCATAGAATCTTAGGCAAATCTTCGTTGAAGTAATCGAGATGGCTTTTCTTTTCGATAAGCGGAACATATTGAAAGAAGGATTTACCACGAATGAAATCAATAATACGCACGGCGTTGTTCTTTTCGTCGTAACACACAAAACCTTGCATAAACCGATTATCCCCACGCACCAATTTCAACACCTCTCCTTCTTTTTGCGGATTACGATAGCAGCGGATACGCAAAAATCCAATATGCACATAGAATTCCTCGTGGAAAACCATTTTCAATATTTTTTCACTTCCGTCATTCAAATCTACAGCACTGAAGACCCAATACTTCGGCTGCTCGTCGATTCCAAAGCGTGGCTCTCGCATATTCCCACGAACAAGATAATCCCCGCAATTCAATCTGATGATATCCCCGCGATTTATTTTCATCCAATCAGTTGTATCGGTGATGATTTTAATCCGATAAGGATTTACTCTCCACCCAAGATATTGCTCGACCTTTTGTGCTAATAATTCTTTATCTTCGTTCATACTTAATCTCATTGTAAATCATTTCTTGTTTGTATTTTGGAAGCTTCTTAACAACTTCAAAATACGAATCTTCTATCAATTTTTTTACAAGTTTAATAGGCGCGTATTCATCAATTATTAACGAAATCCAATACTTTTTGTTTAAATGGTATGCAGGGAGAACAAAAGAATAGCTTTCACGCAGTCTTACAACTTCTTCTGGGTCGGCTTTTAAACTAACCATCAATGGGTGCGAAACCAAATCGACTAAAAGGAACATTTTGCCCATCACTTTGAAAACAAGTGTTTCCTCATCGAATGGAAAATCTTCGAGAACATAAGGCAAATTCAAACATAATTCCCTAATTTCCAATACATTCATATCTTTTGTGCTATGTTCTTTTTATCGAAATAATTAAGTTGCATTTTTTATTGAAAACAAAAATTAAATGGTTATGCAAAACTCAAATTATAATTTTGGATTGAATAATCCAATACAAATTATAACAAACAAACCGAAAGAAGATTTAACCCGAGCAGACATTATCAAAGTTATCAAGCAAATGGAACTTGAGCGAATTACTTTCCAATATGTTGCAATCGACGGAAGGCTCCGTCAGATGCAAATTCCAATTCAAAGCATTTACCAAGTGGAGTCAATTCTTGCCGACGGCGAACGTGTCGATGGCTCCTCTCTTTTTAAAGGTATTGTAAGCACTGGCAAATCTGACCTTTATGTGGTTCCGTTGTACAAAACTGCATTTGTAAATCCATTCGACAAAAAGAGCTTGGGCTTCGTTTGTCGCTTTTTCGACAGCAATGGTAATCCAGCTGAATTCACTCCCGATACGATTTTGAGCAAAGCTCATCAGTTGTTATTAAAATCTACTGGCTACGACCTGAAAGCTTTGGGTGAATTGGAATTTTATCTCATTTTTGACCAACCACGAAAAATGTTTATGCTTTCCAAACAGCAAGGCTACCATGCAAGCCCTCCTTTTGCCAAAACTACACTTGTTTTAAACGAAATTGCTTCTTTGATTGCCCAAATTACGGGCTCGGTGAAATATTGCCACAATGAAGTTGGCTACATAGAAAATCTTCAAAGTGAAATCCCCGAGTTAAATGGAAAAACTGCGGAACAACTCGAAGTTGAATTCTTTTTAACCGACATCGAAGACCTTGCAAATTATCTTGCCCTGTCGACTTGGATAATTAGGAATGTGGCATACCAGAACAATTGCTTTGCCTCGTTTTTCCCTAAAATCGACCCGGGTCATGCTGGTAATGGCTTACATTTCCATCTTGCATTAACAAAAGACAACAAAAACATAATGGTCGACAACTCCGGAGAACTATCCACCGAAGCATTAATGCTAATCGGTGGCTTATGCCATTACGCTCCGAGCCTAACCGCTTTTGGCAATACAGTTACAGCATCATATCTCCGTTTGGTTCCCGGGCAAGAAGCCCCAACAAAAGTTTGCTGGAGCCACTCAAACCGAAATTCGTTGATTAGAGTTCCTTTGGCTTGGAGCAAAGCAAACAATCTAGCTTCGAAAATCAACCCACAGCAAAAGGAACTTTTCGAATACCACGACACTCGCCAAACAGTCGAATTCCGAAGCCCAGACGGTAGTGCTCTTGTTCATCTTTTGCTTGCCGGGCTAATCTTGGCTGTTCAGTGGGGTTTGACCAATAGCCAACGCTCGTTAGAAATTGCCAAAAAATACAACGTCACCGAAGACCCAAAGAGTTTAGAAAACAAAGAACTCGAAATTCTTGGACGAAGCTGCGTCGAGTCGGCTGAAAAACTTCTTCAGAAACGGCACCACTACGAACGCGAAGGCATTTTCCCCAAAGAAGTTATCGACTATTATGCAAAACTACTGCTTGCCGAAAACGATAAGGACTTGAACCAAAGACTTATCTCTTTGCCCGAAGAAGAAAGATTGATTGAATCGCGCAGAATTATGCATAGAAATTTACACCGTTGTTAATCGTACAAAAATAAATGAGCTTTAAAGAAACCCCTATCACGCTTATACTTTTTATTTTGATAGCGGGAACATCTTTGCTTGCTTTATTCAAAGCAGGTGATTTGAAAAGTCTGCTTGCTTTGAATCCTTTCTCGGTTTTTCATAGAAAAAAGTATTACCAAGTTCTAACAAATATCTTTGTCCATTACGATTTTACCCATTTGATTTTCAATCTTTTGACTTTCTATTTCTTTTCACCACAACTTGAAACAACAATTGGAAGTTTTGCTTTTGCAGTATTATTTTTAACTGCTGGCGCGGTTTCATCTATCCCTTCCCTCATAAAATATCGAAACAATCCATTATATTTTTCGCTCGGAGCCTCTGGGGCAATTTCAGGTGTCGTTTTTTCTTTTATCTTTCTCTACCCAATGTCGAGGATTTATTTCTTTTTTATTCCATTTGGCATCCCAGCGCCCATCTTTACACTGCTCTATCTGATTTACTGCATTTATGCATCGAAAAGGGAGACTACAATAAACCACGAAGCTCACTTTTGGGGAGCGGTCTGGGGCTTGGTTTTTACAATCCTAATCCATCCTGAATCAGTCTCAATTTTCCTTTGGTGGATGGGAAAAATCTTTTAATCTATGGGCTGATTGTCGAAAAACTTATTATACCATAAAGCAAGATTCAAAAGAGTAAAAATGCGAAAAGCATACTTTCCTTTGCCAGCGCGATGCTTCAGCAAAATATTATTCACATATTCTAAATTGACAAACTTTTTCAAAAGATTAGAATTGTTAAGGGTATCGTGAGCAAAATTGAACCATTGATTCCGAAGCCATTCATTTATTGGAGCCCAAAAGCCCTGTTTCTTTCTGTAAATAATTTCAGGGGGCAAAATTCCTTCGACTGCCTTCTTCAAAAGATACTTTGTGGTTTTACCATCGGGAACTTTCAGCTTTGCAGGCAAAGACATTGTAAATTCAACAATTTTGTAGTCCAAAAAAGGAACCCGAGCCTCGATGCTGTTTGCCATCCCCATTTTATCTATCCGCATAAGCAAAAGTTCAGGAAGCCGTTGCGAAATTTCGACAAAAGTAACCCATTGTAAAAAATCCAGATTTCCATCGCTCAATGCCAAAGCTTCCTTATAAATCGAAGAGACATAACTCCAAGGTTTATATTTCAAATGCTTGTATTCCGGATTCAGCAAAACATCTAATTCAGTTGGTGGAAATATTGAAATCCCACTCCAATAGTATTCTTCGTCGTATGCACTTCGGCGAATTAATTCCAAAGGCAAGTATTGATTTGCAGAGTTAAAAACAGGTTTTAAGAGAAAATATATTGATTTCTTTAAAGCACTGGGGAGGAAATCAAAATTTTTCCAAATGCTGTGGTAAAATTTGTAATCACGAAGTAGCCAGTTATATCCAACAAATTGCTCATCGCTGCCTTCGCCAACTTGAACAACGATTGTGCCTGTATCTCGAGTTAATTTGCTCAAAAAGTAAATTGGAATGCAAACGGGGTCGGCATTCGGTTCATCTTCGAACCACACAAGCTCCTGAACTACATCGAAAGCATCTCTGTCGTCGATTAGAATTTCATTATGATTTGTTTTGAAAATTTCGACAATCTTTCGGGTATATTCCAATTCGTTATATTTTGCAAGTTCCTTAAAACCAATAGTAAATGTATCGACAGGTCTATCCATCAATTCGGACATCAATGCAACATTTAAGCTGGAATCTATTCCTCCACTTAAAAAAACACCAAAGGGAACATCGCTCATCATCCTGTCTTTAATCGCAACCCGCAAAAGGCGAATTATTTCTGTTGTTGCTTCTTTCTCGCTTATATCTAAAATTCTTTCCCTTTCGAATGGATTCCAGTATCTTTCAAATCGTGGTTGGCTTTTGCCTCTTTCCAAAACAAAAAAATGAGCTGGTGGAACCTTTTGAATATTAAGAAACAATGTGGAATGATTCGAACTTGCCCCAAAATTTAAGTAGCTCGATAATTCATTCCAGTTCAGCTCTTTCGCAACCAATGGATGCTTTAAAATTGCTTTGATTTCCGAGGCAAACACAAAAAAATCATTTTGCTGATAGTAATAAAGTGGCTTCTTTCCAATTCTATCTCGAGCACCAAAAAGCAGCTGTTTTGCTTCGTCCCATAAAACAAAAGCGAACATCCCCGAAATCTTTTTCACTACCTCGAATCCCCATTCTTTGTATCCATTTAGGATTACTTCGGTATCGGTGCGCGAACGAAACTTATAACCTTTACTTATTAATTCTTCTCGCAATTGCAAATAGTTGTAAATTTCCCCATTAAAGACAATGGTTACAGAGCCATCGGCAGTGGACATTGGTTGGTTTCCTGCGGGAGTTAAATCGATGATTGAGAGTCGTCGAAATCCGAAACCACAGTGCCCACTCTTTGAAATCCAAATCCCATCGCTATCTGGTCCCCTGTGGATTATCGTATTGGTCATCGATTCGAGAATTGGAGGGGTAATGCAACTTGGAATTCGGCTTTCAGTTGAACAGAGGACCCCGCCAATGCCACACATTAAATTTTTACCTGATTAATGAGGCAGAATTAATGATTTCTATCATCTCCTTTACTGCTTGCTCAATTCCAACAAATACGGAACGGGAAATAATCGAATGTCCTATACTTAACTCATCAATAGCATCAATTTTACATATAGGCAAAACATTGCGATAATTCAAACCGTGACCTGCAGCTACTCTTAAACCTATTGATTTAGCATAGTGTGCAGCGTTCTTAATCTTCTCTAACTCTTGTAAAATATCCTGCTCTTTGACCAAATTAGCATATTTCCCCGTATGTATTTCAACAATATCTGCCCCGGCTTGCTTCGAAGCATCAATTTGGCTCTGTTCGGGTTCAACAAAGAAACTTACCTCGATGCCAGCACTATGCATTGTAGAAACTAATTCAGAATACCTTTGAACATCTTTTGCAACATCCAAACCACCTTCGGTGGTTAGTTCCATTCTTTTTTCGGGAACAATAGTAACCATATCGGGTTTAATTTTCAATGCAATTTGAATAATTTCGGGAACTGCAGCCATCTCCAAGTCAAGTTTAGTAGAAACTACTTGGCGAAGAAGCTCAACATCGCGGTCTTGTATGTGCCGTCGGTCTTCGCGAAGATGGCAAACAACCCCACGAGCGCCTGCAAGTTCACATAACATCGCAGCAAGCACTGGGTCGGGCTCATTACCACCACGAGCCTGCCGAATTGTTGCTATATGGTCAACATTAACATTTAAAGTAATCATTTACTTCACCAAATTAAAAATTCAAAATTACGAAAAGTCAGGCTTCCGAAGGCGAAACAAAGAACTTTGGTGTTTCAATCTATGACAGAAAACTTCCCAAAAATTTCAGAATCTTTGTATCGCACTTTGAAGAAGTAGACACCAGAAGGCAACTTTGTTGGAAAATTTTCGAAAGCGACTACGCGAATCTTGTTAACTATGGAGATTTTAAATGTATTCGAAGGCAAGCTTATTTCGTTTAAATTAGAATCGAAGATTCTTAATTCCACAGAACCATCAACAGGTGCATTTGGTGGAACAGGAAAATTCAAATGCTCCTTTCCGAACTTCCAAGGATTGGGAAATGCAGATGTTGTCGCAAAAGTCTTGTAACCATAGCTCAAAAATAATGAATCTGCAATCAAATTTCTATCGCCTTGAAATTGATAAAACACATTTCTTGGGTATAATTGAATTCCGTTCCCTGTTGGTATTTCGGAAAGGATAATTGTGCATTCACGCGCAGAATCTTTGATTTGGTTTATTCCAGAATAAGAATCAATATTTGCAAGATAAATAACAAGAGTATCGTTGAGAGTTTCAAAAGTTATTCCCGGAAAAACAAATCTCAATGCCATAATCTCCAATGGTCTTAAAATGTGATTCGAGATAGAAGTTCCATTGAACTTTTGGTCTAAATAATACTTCACTTCAGGGAATAACTCAGCATTTGGTAAAAGATTGGGACGGGCTCTGCCCCCAGAGTAATAAAGATAAGGCAAAAAATTCGCCAAAGCCTCGGAAATTGAACTACCACAAGCTTTCAAAGCAAGCTCAAGGGAAAGCAAGGCGGAGTTCCCCCTACCAATATTTCGCCAAACTTCCACAATAGGAAAATCTCCAAACCGCTTATAAAGATACTGCAAGAATATTGCATAACGATAACCAACATAGTAAGTTGGGTCTGAAAGAACATACTTTTGCAAATCCCGGAACAAACTTGCAACAAATTGTAAATAATCTTTTGTTTCCGGATGCACCCGCCACTCCATAAAAGTGCTTGTCATCTCGTTAAACGAGGGGAAATTCGGGTCGCCATAACCAAATTGAAACAAATGGTGAAGTTCGTGGGCAGTTGTAATCTTCAAACCCAAATACCCCGATTCCCGAAAAGTTGCCCTTTTAGTCCCATTGGAAAAAAATGCTGTATCGTAGGGACTAAAATCATTATCAAGGATTGAATAACAAGCAAATTTTTGAAATACACCGGGTTCTTTTATTTCAATGTCGGGAATAGTCCATCCATAAGCAACTTCATCGGCTAAGCCGTTACCAATTTCCCAAAGGTAAAAATCATAAGCATCGGAACCGCCACGTCCACTATCTTTCGGCGGTGGGTCGAATCCCATAACATCAACATACACTTTATAAGCATATTCAAGGTAATATAAAGCAGAATCTACATAATCGGGAATCCCATTCCTGTTTAAATCAACCAACGGAACCCTGTTGCTTCCCGATGTATCGTAGTGAACAGCGAAAAGCCCATCCGAAGAGTACGCAACGCATTGGTTCTTGGGCCTTCCAGTAGAATCAAAATAAACTGTAGACAGGACCCTATCCTTAAAATCTTTATTATACAAAAAAGGGAAGGTTAAACACTTGGTTTCTTCTTCAAATGAGAAAATAGGATAAAAACTTAAAAGAAAGATGAAAATGGAAATTAGAAAGGCTTTAAAAGGCATCGTCGGAAACCTATCTGAACATTTCTTTAATCATTCCCCAAGACCGATAAAAGCCATTTACCTTATGTTCAACATTCACAGTATTTGAATACGAGGAAGTTCCATCCTTGAAAACAATTTTAATCCGATAAGAATACGAGTTCCCAACGACTTTATCATTTTCCGAATCTTTCAGGAAAGCTTCTTGGTCAACATATTTATAATACGAAGGAAAGCCTTTTGCGTTCAGCGTGGTAATCTTTTTGAAAGAATTATTATTCACAGCCCTCTCGAGTTCGAAAAGCAAGACATTCTTTTCATTCAAAGTTTTGAACTCCACAACAATGTCTTTGCCGTTGGATGTAGCAGTGAAAGTTTCTATGTAAGTTTCAACACCAAATGCAATGCCAACCGCAGCTATGAACAAGAATATTTGAAATAATTTTTTCATATTCCAAGATTTTTAACATTCTAAATTACAAAAAAAATTATAAAAAAATCAATAAATCTTAAACAAAAGTTCGATGTCGATTTTGTATTTTTGCATTTACAAGAGGAAGTAAATGTTTAAGATAATTTTACCAATTTTCGAAGGTCCACTGGATTTGCTGCTTTACTTCATCAAAAGAGATGAAATAAACATTTACGATATTCCAATTGCCCGAATAACCGATGAGTTCCTTAATTACATAAGATTAATGCAAAGCCTCGACATCGAACCAGCAAGCGAATTCCTCGTTATGGCGGCAACGCTTATGGAAATCAAAGCAAAGATGCTTTTGCCTAAGGAAAAGAATCTACAAGCAGAAAAAGAGCAAGACCCACGACAACAACTTGTCGATAGATTAATTGAATACCAAATTTTCAAAGAAGCAAGCAAAGCAATCGAGGAAAAATTGTACGAAAATCAAAACATTTATTTTCGTGGGATTTTCGAAAGCGATATTCAGGAAATCGCTTCGAAACTTAAAACATTCAAACCTGCAAATGTTGTTGACCTTGGCAAAGCTTACTTTAATTTAATCCATAAGAAAGAAGATGAAGTTAAGGAAATTAAACTAAATCAACTTAAAATTGAGGATGGAATTGAATACATTACATCGGTAATGAAAACCGAAAAGCAAGTTTCTTTCAGCAAAATATGCTCAGGATATTCTTTGCCCTATAAAATTCTTTTCTTTGTTGCAATTTTGGAACTAATTAAGCAAAAGAAAATCTATGCCTATCAATCGGAATTCCAAAGTGAAATAATTTTTTTTTCAACTTCAAATTTATTGAATTAACTATGCTAAACATTTTTTTTGAATTAGATAGAGAAATACAAAAAAGAATTATAGAAGTAATAATTTTTGCAAGCGAAGAGCCAATTCCATTGCAAAAGTTATCAGAAATTATCTTGAAAAACCGCTCCAACAACAAATTAGACAACTTTTCGGAGCAAACCGATAGACCAGAATCAAACAATTTGAACCAACACATTCTTCATTTAATCAACGAAATTCGAGACGAATTGGAACAAACACAAAGACCATACACAATCGTGGAGGTTGGCGGTGGATTTACATTTGCTACAACACCTGAATTTGGAAAAGTTTTAAGCCTTTTGCCCACTTTTAAGAATAAAAAACGGCTTACAAAGGCAATGCTCGAAACTCTTGCCATCATTGCTTATCAACAACCTATCACAAAACCTGAAATCGAAGAAATTCGTGGGACAAACTCCAGCGAAATAGTAAATTCTCTGCTCGAAAAGAACTTAATCCAAATTGTTGGACGGAAAGATTCCCCTGGTCGTCCGTTCCTTTTTGGTACCACCAACGAATTTCTTAAACTTTTTGGCTTGAACTCACTCGACGAGCTTCCTAATCTTAATGAAATAAAATCTTTTGTTAACGAAAAAAACAGAGCCGAAGAGATAACTTTGAAAATTGAATTTGAGCAGGAAAACAAAATCGACGGCGAACAAAACGCTACTGAATAATCCTTGAATTGCTTACGATGCTGAACGTTCTCGCCAAAACCTCCTTGCCATTGCCAAGTAGCGGGTTGCCATGACCGGGGTAAATGTCCTTAAAATCCAATTCTAAAAGTTTTTTCAATGTATTGTAATAGCTCAAAGTATAAGTTTCTCGGTTGTTACTAACCATCAAAGGCAAATCGCCTGTGAAAATCACTCCTTGCGAAGGCACATAAACACTTATAGAATCATTCGAATGCCCGGGTGTGTGCAAAATTATCCCTTCGGTATCTCCCAAGCGGACTTGCATCCCATCGTAAACTTGTATGTCGATAAACTCCCCTTTGTTAAAAGCAAAAACTTTTGGGTCGTATTTTGGTTTCAAGAACTTAACACCACCTCGATGGTCGAAGTGCTCGTGGGTAATGATGATTTGTGAAACTTTTTTCTGACCAATACCTGTTGTAACAGCATCGATTTGCGAAATTGCATAGTCATCGACACCAGCATCAATAAGAGTATTTACATCGTCCAACTTGTTCCAATCCCCTAAAAGATAATAAACATTGCAAGAATATTTCGTTGGATGCAATGGCAAAGTAATTATTCTCATACGATTTTTCTGTAAATATTAACATCAGTCGAAACGAGAGCAAATTTGTCAGCAAGTTCAGTAGGTAATTTTTGAGTTTGTTCCATTGCCAAATATGCACGGGGTAGCATAGACTGATAAAACATTTCAACGACTCGAACCCTTTCTTCGGAGGTGAAATGTAGCAGAACATTCTTGCAAACAATCGAAGCAAACCCAGTATCCACAGGTTGAAAATCGAGCAGATTGTGTTTTCGAAAAACAACTCTATTCTTTATTTCATCTACAATTTGGTATTGATTATCCGAAATTTTTTGGAAATACTTTTGAAAAAGTTCTTGCGGAATTCTCGCCAAATCCTGATAGGGATAAATCGCTTGTGTGATTGTTTTCTCGAATTCGCCCATTTCGTCAATATCACTGGCAATAATACGAACTTTCTTAAATGTAAAATACCCAAGCTTTTCCGAAAGTAATATTGCCAAAGTATAGGGCTCCTGTCCAAGTGCACAACCCGCATCCCAAATTTTAATATCTTTGTAACCAATAAAATCTTTTGCAATCAGCTCGGCGAGTCGTTCCAAAACAAAATAGTCGCGGAAAAAAAACGAAAAAGCCATCGTCTAAACCCAAATTTTTTAAATTTGCAAATTACTAATTACTATTTAATTTTTATGCTTCAAAGCCTTTATATAAAGAACTTTGCACTTATAGACGAAATCTACATTGAATTTGAACCCGGTTTGAATATAATTTTAGGAGAAACTGGGGCAGGAAAATCAATTCTTATCGATGCTCTTATGACCACATTGGGCGAGAGGACTTCGCCAGAACTGGTTAAATCGGGCGAAAACAAAGCCATTGTCGAAGCAACTTTTCAATTCGATAATCCAGAACTTTTCCAAGAAATTTTAAAAGATTTTGATGAAGCAACAAACGACACTTTAATACTACGCCGTGAAATTACTGCAAAAGGTCAATCCCGATGCTTCATCAACGATACACCTTTCCCTTTGAATCAAGTGAAGGAAATTGGAACCTACTTGGTAGATTTTCACGGACAGCACTCCCACCAGCAACTTCTCTCTTCGAAGTTTCAATTGGACTTAATCGACAGCCTTTCGAACAACGAAGATTTCCTCGAAAAATACAGAAAACTTAAAAAAGAACTTGAAATCAAAATTGAAGAACTTAAAAGTTTAAAAGCTGATTTCTTGAAATATTCAAATGATAAAGATTTTTATGAATTTGAACTTAACGAAATCGTTCGAATTAATCCACAACCAAACGAACTTCAAAACATCGAGAAAGAACTTAAAAAACTCGAAAATATCGAATTGCTCAATAATGGTTTGGCAGAAATCTATGAAACTCTCTACAAATCTGAATCATCAGTTGTCGACTTACTTTCCTTTTCGGCTAAAAAATTAAACAACCTAATCCGCTACGACGGAAGCTTAACAACCGCTTTGCAACAACTCCAAGAAGTTATTGACCAAATCTCCGAAATTTCGAAAGAGATTTCCCGTAAATTCAACCAATTCAATTTAGAGCCAGACTATATCGAAAACCTTCGGCGTAGGCTTTCGGATTTAAAATATTTAGAAAAAAAATACATAAACTACGAGAATATCTTCAAAGAGAAGGAAAGATTAGAAAGTCTTATCAACGATACAAATAATATCGAAAAGTTAATTGAGGATAAAAGTGCCGAGATTAAAGAATTAAAAATACATATCACCAAAATTGCAAAGGAAATTCACAATAAAAGATTAAAGGGAATTGAGATTCTCGAAACAAAAATCCCCGAAATTCTCAATGAACTCGGAATGAAAAATGTTCAGTTTAAAATTGAAATTTACCAAGAAGAAGCAACCGAAAACAATGTCGAGGATTTAACCATCGAAATAGACAATAAATTTTTCAAACTGCTACCCAAGGGGCTCGATAAAGTCGAATTCCTAATAGCCACAAATCCAAACACTAAGCCAATGCCTTTGGAAAACATTGCCTCTGGCGGGGAGCTCTCTCGTTTAATGCTGGCTTTGAAAAGCACAACAGCAGAGTACCACCAATTCCCAACTATGATTTTCGATGAAATCGACACGGGAATAAGTGGAAAAATCGCATCCCGAACTGCTCAACTAATGAAAAAACTTGGGAAAAATCATCAAGTAATTGCTATTACCCATCTTCCCCAAATAGCCTCCGCTGGCTCAAACATAATACTAATTGAAAAGCACGAACAAGACGGTAAAATAAATGTGAAAGCAACAAAACTAAACGATGAGCAGAAAATCATTGAAATTGCCCGTTTGCTAAGTGGCGAAAAGATTACAGAATTTGCTCTGGAAAACGCTCGGCGACTTGTAGAAGAAACGAACGAATAACAAATGCAAAAGTCTCGCTCATATCTTCCCTTTCCGTTTTTTATCCTACTTTTCAATATCATCTGGATTCAGTTTCCAATAGGTAGAATGATAATCTATCCTTTTATCCTCCTTAGCACTTGGTTTCACGAAATTGGACATAGCCTTGCTGCGATTTTGGTAGGTGGGAGTGTGGTGAAAATCGAAATCTTTGCCGATGGCAGCGGTATTGCCTACCACACCTTGCCTCTTCAATCGGCAAACCTTAAAAGTGCTTTGGTTGCTTTAAGTGGTCCTATCTTCCCGCCTATTGTTGGTTATTTCTTTATTTCTTATTCCAAAAATTTAAAAATTGTAAAATTTCTTTTGCTTCTCCTTTCATTTTCAATCTTTATAAGCTTAATCCATTGGGTCAGAAACTTATTTGGATTTGTCTTTCTTTTAGGAATTTCCATATTTTTTGCACTCGTTGCTTTGGGTAAAAAAGAAAAACTTTCGGTCGTTACAGCACAAACTATTGGAATACAAGCCTTTGTGAGTGTTTACTTGAGTATGGGATATTTGTTTTCAAAAAGTGGAATAGTTAATCAATCTTCCTTTGCATCAGATACAGAAATAGTCGCACAAAATTTATTTCTTCCAAATTGGTTTTGGGGTGGTTTGATAATTGTTCTTACTTTGATTCTGTTTATTTTATCTTTAAAAAATGCTTTAAAAAATCAATAGACCTCGCCGATTACGAAAAATTGCTCTTTCCCCTCGATTTCACTAATTACTTTGTCGAGATTATTTTCGGAAACAACCAAAATCATTCCAATACCAAGATTGAAAACGTTCCGCATCTCCTCATCGTCAACATTTCCAACCTCTTGGATAAGTTTGAAAATGGCTGGGGGTTCCCAAGCTGTCCAATTAATCTTCAGGCTAAGTCCTCTTGGTATAATTCGCTTTGTATTCCCCAAAATACCACCACCAGTAATATGAGAAATTCCGTTAATAAACCCTTTTTCGATCAAAGGATAAACAATTTTAAAATATGACTTATGAACTTTAAGAAGTTCGTTGCCTAATGTATTTTCAAGTTCAGGAAAAAATTCGTCGACTCGGAATTTTTTCAAAAGAACATTTCGAGCGAGAGAATATCCATTTGTATGCAAGCCATTGGATGCAAGACCAATCAGAACATCCCCTTTTTGCACCTTTGAGCCATCGATTATCTGCTTTTTATCTACCACGCCAACGATTGTACCAGACAAATCATATTCGCCTTCGGAATAAAACGATGGCATTTCGGCTGTCTCGCCCCCAATTAAAGCACAGTCGTTTTCTTTACAAGCTTTGACTAAGCCACTAACAACTTGGTAAGCTACTTCAACATCCAATTTACCCGTGGCAAAATAATCCAGAAAAAACAATGGCTTTGCCCCGGCAGTCAAAATATCGTTTACGCAATGATTTACAAGACACTGCCCAATTGTATCGTGCTTGTTCATCATAAACGCAATCTTCAACTTCGTGCCAACACCATCAGTGCTCGAAATCAGGACAGGATGTTCGTATTCGCTAAATCTTGCATCGTAAAATCCACCAAAAAGCCCCAAGTCGCTCAAAACTTTTGGACTGTAAGTTGTCCGAACCAGAGATTTTATCATTTCAACAACTTTTTCTCCGGCTTCAATGTCCACTCCACTCTGTTTGTAAGTCGAATTCATATTTTTATCCTTTAAATTTACCATTCATTTTCAATTCTTCCATAATTTTTGCTGTTCTTTCAGCTTTTAGAACAAAAGATTCAAGTTTTGCCTCGATAACTTGTGGATAGGGATTACCATCGGTTTCAATTGTTAGGAAAGGCAAAGAATAGTTTCTATCGATGAACAAGGGCAAATCGTAATCAGGCTCGTTCAATCGGCGGGCTTGTATCTTGTTTATTACTTTCATTTCGGGGACACTCACCGCCTCGGCAAATCTTGTTGGCATACAGCTAAATGGTCCAACATTAATTACCCCGCAGTATTTTTCGAGTAACTCTTTTAAAGCAACTCCAAGAGTCAAACCCGGCTCACCTTTGTATTCCAAAGGAATAATGTGCTTACTATGATTCAATATCGGCTCAATCAATGTCTTGGAATACTCATAATATCCCGAATAGGACAAAATCTTTTTTATTTTGTGTTCAGCAATTCGCATAAAAAGAACCCTTGTCCAGCGCTCCAATTTTTTGCGAAAATCAGTTTCGGGTTCAAGCAATTTGAGCTTCAAAAGATAATCGACATAGAAAATCCATTCGCTAATATATGCATCCTTTAAGACGAAACCTTTCGAAGCAAAATAGCGATTTAGATATCTATGGGCAAAATGGTCGCGCCGAACATAAATTTCCCCTACAAGGGCTATATAACGGGATTTATTAATCGGGATTTTGCTTGGTATCTTTTCGCGAATATTTTTTGCAAATAACTTTAAACCTTTATATATTTTCTTTGGCGAAAATTCAAAGTAATTTAAAAGCCTTTCGTATTCTTGCTTAAAAATTTCCAAACCTTTGTCTGGGTCGACAGCATTAGCCATAATTGCACTGTGAATATCGTCGAGGACATCGCTTGCAATAATTGCCTGAATACCACGCAAAGCGAAATCGCTCCCCAAGCCAGCAAATCCGTCTTCGTTCATTAAGACCAAAGTTGCAACATCTGGAATCCTACGGCTTCTAATTAAGTTGCGTATAAACACTGGATATTGCCCAAGACGACAATTTCCCGCCCCCTGAACAATGAAATATGCTATCTTCTGCTTCCTATCCCAAATATTTTCAAGGTAATTCAACAAATGCCCAACCAAAAGCAAAAGAGGAAGGCATTCCTTTCCCGTTGCAACGCTACGGGCAAGTTTTAATATTTCGGGGTTGCTTTCGGGCATAGGCTTTGCATTAAATCCCAAGCCTCGAAGTGCAGAAGCAAACATTGGCGCAGCAAGGTCGCCCATCGAAGGGATTAGCACATCAATCTCTTTGCTACGAAGCGGGATTTTCTTGCCATCGGAACAAACGAAAAATGAGTCATCGCCGGAAAACTCAATTTCAGCTATTCGGAATTCTTTGCTTTCAGCTTTGAGATGTTTTTTGACTGCGAGATAATTCTCGACGATATCCAAAAAAGCATCAATTCTCGTGTTAATACCTGCATCGGCAGTATGCTGGTCGAGTTCCAAAGTCAACGATGGTTTTGTTCCAATGATCTGGCGGAATTGAGGAACCAAAAGGGAATCGGGACCACACGAAAAATTAGTTATGTACACTGGGAACAACTGCTCGTTGTCCCGAATTGCTTTTGCAGCCTTTAAAATCTTTTTACCCGATTCCCAAAACTGGCTTTCGTCAAGTTTGTAATCGCTAAGAGGCAGAAATTCAAAAGGAATTATATAGACGCCACGACTGGCAAATTTTTGCGGCACTCCTTTATTTGCAAAACTTGTGAACGAATTATAAGGACGACCAACCAAAACTACTGCAAACTTTTCTGGGTTCTCACGGAGAAAATTCAGAAATTTTTCGCTCTCTTCTTTAATTTCCCTCTGGAAATTCCTTTGCCACTCGAGAGCCTCTCGATATGCTTCAATGGCCAAACTTTCCTCGATACCCAATTGTTTAGCAATATCAATGAATTTCCCTTCTTCGGGCTCATAACCATTGGCAAAGTTAAAATACCTTGTTATTATTTTACTTTCGAGGTCATAATCCTTAAAAGCCTGCTTTAAATAGAAAGGTTCGCCACTGACAAAAACACAACTACTATTGAAATCCAGTCTCTGCGAAGTTTCTCCTTCGGTCCACATTTCAAAAATTTCGGGCAGGAAAATGTAGTCGGGATTTTTATCCAAAAGATTCTGGAACATACAAAGAGAGAGCTGAGCGGGAAAACAAAAGCTTGTGTATTCCCTATCGAAACCCCTCGGGTCCGGATAATCGGGCAGAATAACTCGAAATCCTATTTTTGTAAAAAAGTGGGTAAATAAGGGCAGAAGTGTATAATTATGATAAGAAAGATTTAATCCAACTGTTTTGGTGCCATTCGTAGAAGCAGAAGAAATTACAGAGTTTCTGTATAAAATAGAATTTCTTTTGCTAACAAAATCGAATTCCTCGATTGAATAGCTTTTATTGTAAATTAGATTGTAGAACTTGTTACAGGCGCCACCGAAAGGAAAAGTTTTCCCATTGATAACAATACGATTTATTGAGCAACGCAAATCGCATTTTTCCTTCCCACCCATACAAATAAACGGAGTTTTATACTCAACTTGGCGGTTGGCAAGTTCAGCGAGAGAAAAATCTTGAGGTTCGAGCAAACCAAGTTGAATCTTTTCTTTGACTTGCAACGCAACACCAAATGCCCCCATCAGTCCGGGTTCTGGTGGAACGATAATCTTTTTCCCCAGCAAGCCAGCCATTGCAATCGGAATTGCTTTGTTGTAGCAAACACCTCCTTGCATAAAAACGACATCGCCAACCTGACGATTCCCTTTTACTCTGTTTATGTAATTCAGACAAATCGAATACACCAAGCCTGCGATTATGTCTTCGCGGCTAATGTTTTCATTGAGAGCAGTTTTAATATCGGAACTAATGAACGCAGCGCACTGGTCACTGAAATTCGGGGGATTTTTTGCTTCGAGGGCTATTGCTTCTATTTCCTCAGTGCGTATCCCAAAAGCTTCAAATACTGCCTCTTCGATAAAAGAGCCGGTTCCCGCCGAGCAAGCTTCGTTCATTGCATAATCGGCTGGAACTTTATTAACAAGGTAAGTATATTTGGCATCTTGCCCACCAATTTCCAAAATTGTATCGACATTTGGGTCGAAATACAATGCTGCAGTAGCATGGGCAATGATTTCATTAAAAACACCTCGGGTAAGAGCGTGTAAACCTGTTACTTGCCTTCCGGAACCTGTAGTTCCCAAGCCAACAATCTTTATTTTCTTGTTACCAACTTGGCGAGCCAACTCAGCATAAACCTTTCGGGCAGCCTTAATTGGTTCTCCGTGTGTATAGAGATATGACGATGCTAAAATCTTATTGTCCGCGACCCGAATAATAACCCCTTTGGTTGTTGTGGAACCAACATCAAGGCCCAGTATGCAAACATCGCCATCTTTGGCTTCGCCACGCTCCAAAGTTTTAAATTCCACCAAATCGCGGTACTCGTAAATGGGCTTGTGAAAAACAAATGAACTTTCCTTGTTCAAAAATAAATTGCAATAATCCCATTTCAATGATTTATGGTGATTTAAGCAATATATTCCTGCCCCCAAAGCCTCGAAATAAGTAGCTTCCTTGGGAATTACAAACTCAAAATCCTTCTGTTGCAAGAACTTAATCACTAACTGATTTTTCGCTACGCCACCGACAAGCAAAACTTTCCCCTTTGGAACTTTATATAAAAGTTCTTCGACCTTGCCAGCCATCATCTGAGCAAGACCTGCAAGAACTTCATCTTTCGGAACGCCCTTGTTCAATGCGTGAGTGCAATCGGATTTGCAAAAAACTGAACATCTTCCCGAAACCTTGTATGGTGAAACATTATTCTGAAACTTGTTTAAATCCTCCAAGCCAATATTCATTCTTTTGATTTGTTGGAGGAAAAATTCTCCCGTCCCCGATGCACACTGATTACGAGTTACGACATCTACAACATTGCCATTTCTATCAAGGATGTAAACGATGAAGGTTTCGCTTCCCAAAGAGGCAATTGCCGAGAAATTATCTTTCGAATGAAATAAATGCTTAAATGCAATCTCTGTTGCTTCGACCTCGGAAATGTTTGGAAGATTAATAACATTGCGAATTTTTCGCCCTGTTACAACAATGGGGAAATTTTCAATCCGAAGCTCCAAGATAAGTTTTTCAAAAATTTCTCGCGGTAAACCATAATGGCTCCGCGAAATCACATTTTGAATTACAAAACCACCCTTTGAGTCCGATTTAAGTTCAACAATTGAAATTGTCGAAGCACCTATACAGGCACCAAAAAATCTATCCATAAAAGATTACCACTCTAAATTATCTAACAGGTTCCCAATCACTTGAATAGGATTTTTTCAAAAACATAACCGAAAGTCCATTCAATAGCCAGCGAACAAGAATACGAAAATAGCCATATTTCCTAAATCTACGCGGAGATTCATAAACGCAAACTTCATCAACAAAACGGATTTTCCCAATCTTCCTCAACCTCTTGTAAAGGTCAAAATCTTCCCCAGCAGTAATTTCCGGTTTATAACCACCAACTCTCCAAAAAGCCTCCTTGCGAACCACTTGGCATTCTCCCCGCCCCATTCCAATTCCAACAAAGTTTAGCAAACGCACATAATTATTATGGAAAAAATAAAACAACCGGTCTTTCCAAATCTCCTCGCCCGGAGAACCACGAACCTTAACAGCAAGTGCTATTTCATCTTTTGCGTTCAAATGCCAATTCAAAATATAGGATAAAAACTTTTCAATGTCCGATGGAACAGTATCGGCGTTAATAAAAACAAGCAAGTCTCCCCGGGCAATTTCAGCTCCACGATTGCGACCTTCCGCAATGGTTTGACGACGGGATTCTTGATGAACCACAACCTTATGGGCAAAATTCCGTGCTATTTCGACCGAATTGTCGGAACTACCGCCGTCGCTCACAATGAGTTCTGCAAGATACTTCCTAAGAAGTGATTGGTTATAATTTTTCAAAACAAATGGAAGTATCTTTTCTTCCTGATACACAGGGATAATGATGCTTATTTTAGGATGATAATTTAACTTCTTTGCCTTATCTGTTTGAACCAACTGGTTTGGGCTAAGTAATTCTTGGGAAAAAACTTTGTTACTCTCGCTACGCATTTAATCAATAATTAAATATATAAAAAGCAAACTTAATAAAATTCAAGGAATTAAAACTTCATCGAGCCTATTTGAATGGGAAAAGGATACAACAAATAAAAACGAATCGGCTTGCCAATTTCTATTGCTGGGCTGGGCAATTTAAAGTAATTCAAGGATTGCTTTAGCCAGTTCCAGAAATGCCCCCCATCGGGCAGTAATTTAACAAGGTCATAATCTAATGCAATAATAAGTTTTCGATTGCCCCAAACATAGGGATAAACGGGTTCGGACAACTCGGGATTACATCGTAATGAGGTATCAAGGGGATTACACAAATTCCTAACAGCATAACCAAATGAGATATCGAGCCATTTTGGAATATACTTTCCAATTTTTTCGGGCAAAATATTCTGCAAATTTATACTCAGCCAGAAAGTTTGGGCACTATAATCATCGATAAACATTGATGAAGGTTTCCGGGAATAGGAATTAAACCACCGAGGCGGGAAATACATAAACTTTGGAGTGAAATTCTGCATAAATGGAATGTAAGAATAACCCAAAAAGAACAATCCCCCCGCAATATCGGCGTAAAAATCCGATGGCGAAAAGCCCCAATCCTTTGCAAATCCATCCAAAATTTCCACATAGGTTGTATAACCCACTCCGAGCAGAGTTCCAACAACAACAGCCCAATTATAATTCATTCCGCATTCCAAAAGGGACTGGGAAAGAACATAGGATGGAAGAAAAGTCCCATAAAAATGGCCTGCTTTATCAAGATACATTGCATATTTACCATCTTCGGCAAAATGGAAACTGCCTTTGTTCTTCCAAATCGTTCGGTTTTGCTCAATATGTTGAATTATAAAAATGCCAGTATAAGTAGCCGCAAAAATAGCCACAGGAATTGGCTTGATTTTTGCATTCTTTTCAATTTTAGTGCCAGTAATATGATAGAAAGGTTTGTCGGCGATTTTATATGAAACATAGAGGCTATCGTCGGTTATTGCTTTGCTTTCGTAAGGTAGAAAACACTTGTTTACCAAAAGAAGTAGTAATAAAAAAAAGGACTTACGCCTTTGTTTACCCATTTTTAATTAAATTTGATTTCACGAAGTAACAAAAATAACATAATTTATGGAGAATATTTCCGAAATACTAAAACGAACCCGAGAAAGTAAGAATCTTACCTTACGGGATGTCTCCGAAGCGACCAAAATTCGTGAACCTGTTTTAAAAGCAATCGAAGATGGGAATTTCAATTACCTTGACCAAATTTATATGGAATCTTTCACCAAAGAATATATTGAATTTCTTGGACTAAACTTGTCCGATTTTCAACAACAATTGGAAACGATTTTCAAACACAAACCCCTTGCTGTCGAAGAAAATGAATCCCCAATAATTATTGCACATACCAAACGAAAATTTCGATATACTGCAAAACAACTCAACACTATCCTCTATTTTGTCTACGGCGGATTGTTCATCTCTTTCCTTGCAATAATTTATTTTACTTTCTTTTACGAACCTGAAGAAATCAAACCATTAGAGACAATTAAAACATCAGACACTCTTCAAGTCAAAACTTCTACGGTTTCGGAAGCAAAGCAAACAATTCTTCCCCAAGATAGCATAAAACTTGAATTTGTTGCTATCGACACAGTTTGGATAAACATAATCATAGACAACCGAATATCCGAAAAAATGGTTCTTTACCCAAATAACAAAAAGATTTGGAAAGGAATGAATTCCTTCCGATTCACGCTTGGTAATGCGGGGGGAGTTATCATTCGACGAAATGACGAGCAATTGCCACAATTAAGCAAAGAACGTGTTGTGATAAAAAATGTAATAGTTACACGCGACAAATTCTACGTAGAATCGCCTGCCAAAAAAGCCCCGAAACCACCCGAAACACCAAAACCAGTATTAATTTCGCCTTCCGAAATCAAAAAGGAAATCCCATCGCTTAGGGATACGAAGAAACTCAAAAAACCTTGATTGCGCGCCACACAGGACTCGAACCTGTGACCCTCAGCTTAGAAGGCTGATGCTCTATCCAACTGAGCTAGTGGCGCTTGCAAAGTGCAAAATTACGCAAATTTTCGAAATTTTTTATCATTAAAAACAGAAAAAGAGGACTTTTATTTAACAACTTTTTATTAATTTTGTAATGGGGTCAGGTCCTATGCTTTCAAGCCAAGCCCAACCCCGCCAGGTCCGGAAGGAAGCAACGGTCAGCTTGGTCTTGAAGAGCATAGTAAACTTGACCCCTTTTTATTTTTCAACATTACACTTTTAAGTTGCCAATATTAATCAAATCCCAGAATATTTTGAATTATATACAAAAAACATAATTACAATGCAATTATTGTGTAAGAATAAGAAGTTGCCCGAAATTTTAAATAATTTGTTTACTTTTCATTTTTCATTTTATTAAATTTTTGTTAATTTGTCATTTTGATTGTAACTTTTTATTATATTTTGTTGTTTATATTATTTTGAAATTGTATTTATTTTTAAAATATAAGGAGGATTTATGAAAAAATTTACTTTCGTCCTTACAGTAACCTTGTTTCTTTTTGCGAGTCTTTTCGCCTTTGCCGATTCCCCGCGTAAAGTTCTAATCGAAGAAGCAACAAACACAAGTTGCGGTCCTTGCGCCGCCCAAAACCCTACCTTCCAGTTGTACATCAATAACAACTTTAAGGATGTCATTCCGCTTGTCTACCACGCTTGGTGGCCCGGAAGCAACGACCCAATGTACCTGGAAAACACCGTAATGAACGAAGCCAGAATCCGATACTACGGAATTGAAAAAATTGGTGTTCCAAATGTTCGTGTAAATGGCAAGATAGCACCGAAATCTTCCGGTTGGTACGATGGAGCTGCTGGCGATACCGTTGCAATCAATACTGAAGTCAACAAATATCGCGGTACAAACTCTCCTGTTACAATGACTGTTGCGGAGACACGAAATGGAACCCAGTGCAGTGTTAGTGTTACAATCAACACAACACAATCACTTGTTGGAAAAAAGCTCCGCGTTGCAGTTGTTGAATATTACATCAGCTATCCTAATCCACCCGGAACTAATGGTGAGAAAGAATTTTTCTGGGTCGCACGCCAAATGCTTCCCGACCACAATGGTACAACTTTAGACCTCAATGCAGGCTCCAACAAAACTTATAACTTTAGCTACACGATTAAGTCAACGTGGAAGGCTCAACAAATTTACATCGTCGCTTTTATCCAAGATGATAACACAAAAGAAGTTCTTCAAGCAGCACAAAATCTTAAAGTTGCCAAAGTTCAAGTTACTGGACCCAATCCTTTCTTAACAATCCCAAGAAATGGAACGGTTAATTATACTTTTAATGTAACAAACCCAAGTTCAGAATTAATGCGCGTTAATGTTGCTTTGAATAGTAGTTCAAGTTACATTCCAACAAGTTGGAATGCAACTTTGAGTACAAACCAATTAATCCTTCAGCCAAATCAATCACAATCTGTAACTGTTACACTCAAAGCTGGAAGCAAAGCGGAATTTTCCATTGTTGGAGTTGATTTCATTCCAAATGTTCAAATACCATACGAACAGGCTCTCGGATATTTCTATGCTTTAACCGAAGATACAAAATATGCTTTTTATGCTTTGACCAATTCCCCAAGTCCAATATTTGCATATCAGGCGATACTTACAAATTCAAAATATGCGAACGACGCTGCTCTTTTACCATTTGCTTTAGATGTAATCAATAGCTACTCAATGGCAAACTTTGACCTTGCAGTTCTTGGATTTAACTTTGCTCTCCGTGGAGTCCTCGGTGGTTATTATGTTGAAAGTTCTCCATTGTATGCTTCTTTAAATTCAATGATTTCTGCTGGTAAAAGCATTCTATTGACTTCAGAAGTTGACCTCTCCTTTGCTTACGGTACCCAAGGCTCCCAAACCGCTCGAGACTTCTACACAAATAAACTATTTATTAACAAAGCACAAGAGCCAGTTCTAAGGATTACTGTAAACAGCAGTGGACAAATAACTAATATTAATCCCTATCCAGCAACTGGCGTAACAGGGGACCCAATCGGTAACGGAATTAATCTTACAATGAACCAATACAACCAAAGTTCCCATCCATATTTCATTGTTTATACTGATATTTTACAAATTACCAATCCCAGCAAAGCCAAAGCATTCCTTTTCTACGATAATAATCCATCCGCAATTGGTGGAGTTAGGGTGGAAAATGGTAATTCCCGATTAGCATACTTAACCACTGGATTCGAAGGAATTGCAAATCCCACCCAGCGAAACGGTTTTGCCAACAAAATCATCGATTGGTTATTAAATAAACAAACTGCTAAAACCGGGCCACAAATTGCTTTGAGTTTGACAGCAATAGATTTTGCCGAAGTTGTCGTTGGCACAACTGCATCCCAGACCTTCGATATTTCCAATACTGGCGACGAACCACTGATAATCAATGAACTCTATATCGACCGAGACTTCGACCCAGATACAGTTTTTAACATTCAGAATCCACCCGCTCTTCCATTAACTATACAACCGAACCAAAAATATACAGTAACGGTCACCTTCACTCCAAAAGCCGAGTCCGTAGCCTACACTTCTTCTGTAATTATTAAATCGAACGCCAAGAATGCACCTAATGAAATTGTTTCTCTCGATGGTATCGGTGTTGTTGGCGATGTACCAATTATTGCCTCCAGCAAAACAGAAATTAATTTCGGCGAGGTCCAAGTTGAAAGCTCGAAAGTCGGCGACGTGGATATCACAAATAATGGCTATGCAGATTTGCAAATAACAAGCGTTCAAATTGTCAACAGTTCCGGAGCGTTTTCAATAATGAACCCACCCGAACTTCCCGCTACCTTGGGTCCCGGGCAAACAATGACAATTAGTATTTTATTTAGACCAACCGCTGCGATTGATTATTCCGCTACTTTGAGGATTCAATCCAACGCATCCAATCAACCCACGTTAGATGTTCCATTAACTGGTCGAGGTACAACAGCTGGTTCTGTCTCCGAAAGTGAATTCCCCGATGGAACAAAAATTGCAATTACCCCAATTCCTGTTGGCAACGAACTCACAATTCTTGCAACAACTAAACTCGGGGCTTCCAAAGAAGTTTCGATGAAAGTTTACGACCTAAATGGAAACTTGATTGCAGATTTAGGTACCACGAACTTGTCGCAATCGATAACTCAGCTGCGATTCTCCACTCACTCAATACCAAGCGGAAGGTACAACTTGAAGCTCCAAATCGGTAACGATGTGCAATTTATTCCATTTATTGTGGTTAAATAATATCGTATTTTGTTTTTTAACGGGTTGTCCCAAAGGATTTATATCCCAAAGGGGCAACCCCTTTTATTTTGTTAAACAACGGGAGGTTTTATGAAACGGATTTTTATTTTTCTGGTATTGATTTTATTTATTGCACCACTAAACAGGCAACCGTCAGCTGTTTTTGCCGAGCAACCCAAATATATCTTGTTCGATAATCTCGAAAACAAAAATTTTGTCGATAGTGCCTATTGGAATTACCTTATCGACCCCCAGTATATGCCCGAAATTGCTCCCTATGTTATTCGTAAGCCTTTCAATGATGTTACCTTGCAACAATACAAATTAACAGATTTCGATGTTGCTATTTTCCTTCTTGGCGATAACCGACTAAACACCCGTGTAGGAAATGCAAGTGTTTTAAATGCAATCCGACAAATGATTGCAGCGGGTAAGAACTGTTTAATTATAGGTAGAAATGTTTTATACTATGCATTCAATCCTGCTGGGGGCGATTTGAACCCTGAGGTTCAAAAATTTCTTTCGGACACACTTGGAATTGAATACTTAACAAGAATGAAAGTCTCGCGGCAAACAGGTAATCAAATTGAATATTGGAGTTTCAATGTTCGTGGTGCTTTTGGCGACCCCGTTGGCCAGTCAATAATTAAATGGTGCAATATTGGATTTACACCGCAACCCGGGGTAACTTGGTGGCCCCTTGCAATTTATCTCGAATTTGATGTTTTCAAATCGAAAGACCCCGTAAAGTATCCACCAGTAGACCATTTCATCCGAACAAACAACGACTATCCCGACGACACAATAGTTGGTATTCGAACTGAGATTGGGACTGCACGATTATGCTTCTGGAGCATTGGTTTCGAAGCATTTGCTGGCGATATTCCTCGTGCGTATCAACTTTTGCGGGCAATAAACTGGCTTAAAGGGAATATCGCTCCCGATGGTGCAACTTATGATGTCGACCCAATTATTGTTGACTTTGGCGAAGTAGAACCCGGAAAGTCCGATACTATTGAAATGAAAATCATTAGCACAGGCAAACTCGATTTAGTACTCGAAGAAATCGACTTCTGGGAAAACCCCGACGATGTTTTCGAAATTATTTCTGGCAAAATAACCAACCCCATTACACTTAATCGAGGACAATCCCACTCTGTAAAGATTAGGTTCACTCCAAAAGAAAAAATAGGCTACAAAGGCTCTCTTTCGATTAAATCCAATGCATTGTATCAAGAATATCGCTACATCGAAGTTTGGGGCTATGGCGGCGGAATCCAAGCCAAAGGTCCCATTTTGACAACCAACTTCCCCGAAAATCTTATCGATTTTGGCAAAGTCAAAAAGCCTACAAGTAAAATTATTGAACTTGTCTTGAAAAACATTGGGGACCAAACCCTTGAAATTTCGGAATTCAAAATTGATACAACATACAAGGATTATAAACGGTTCGACTTTGCCCAAGTTCTTCAAACACCGATTTACATTGAACCCGGTGATTCTGTTAAAGTCAAAGTCCGCTTCTCAGCTGCTACCGATGAAGAAAGAGTATACAATGCACGCATCCGAGTCGTTACAAATGCCAAAGAGAATAAAGAATTTTACATCGAATTGAGAGGTGAAGTTGAAGGACTTATTTTTGTCGATGGCGAAAACAATCTTAGTTCGCCTGTTAAGATTATTTCCAATCCACTTAGTCAAACAATTGAGGTACAATTCAATAATCTAACTTTAAACAAACCTGTTTCAATATCGGTTTTCAACAATCTCTCGCAAAATATTGAAACTTTGAACTTCCAACCCGAAGAGATTGTCCGCAACCACATCAATCTTGATTTAAACAATTTACCCAGCGGAGCATATTATATAATTGTCCGAACAAATGGCGAACAATTTGTATTTCCATTTGTTTTAGTGAGATAATAGAAGCATAAAATCAAGAACATTTTAAATTGGGGCTGGCTTGGGACACAAGTCAGCCCTTTCTATTTTCAACACTCACAGATGGTTGTTTTTAAATAGCATTGAAAACATTTCAGAAAATCACAAAAAATCACTCACAATGACTTTGGAGCTTTTCCCTCACAGAATATAATATATGAACTTCTGAAATTATCAAATCCAGTTGTTCACATCACAAGGAACTACAAAAAAATAACCTATCCTTTTCCAAAACTTTTTTGGAAAATCAACTTTTAAATTCTGATTTCAAAATTGGAGCTTAAAATTCTATTGTCTCGCCAAATTCCATAACTCGGCAGTTTTTTCCAAGCGATTCAACCTTCTTCTTAAATTCATTCGGGTCTGCTGGAATGACGGGAAATGTATTGTAGTGCATTGGAATAATTAAGACAGGATTAACAAATTCAACTGCCTTAACCGCATCGTCAATTCCCATTGTAAAGTTATCGCCAATTGGAACGAGGAAAATGTCAATCTTATCGAGTTCCCCAATAAGCTTCATATCGAGGAACAAACCAGTATCGCCCGTGTGATAAACAGTTTTACCACCCATTTTGATAACAACACCTGCTGGCTCACCCATATATCTGCCATCGGGCGAGGATGAACCGTGATGAGCGATTGTAAATTTTAGCCGTCCGAACGAAAAGTTGTATCCACCCCCGATATGCATATTGTGGGCTTTGCAACCATTTTCCGCAGCATAATTTGCAAGCTCATTCACAGCAATAACGAGTGCATCGTTGTCTTTGGCAATAGTGAATGCATCGCCAAGATGGTCGCCATGAGCGTGTGTTAATACAACGAAGTTCACCTTAACATCTTCGACCTTAACCGGGCAGGTAGGGTTCCCAGTAATAAATGGGTCGATTATCAATTTGTAATTCCCATCGTCTAAAATAAAAGTAGAATGGCTTAAGTAAGTTAACTTCAACATTTCTTACCTCTTTATTATTTTACACAAAGCCAAATTAAGATTTTTCTGTAAATTAGCAAAATGTAAATTTGATTTTTTGGGAGATAAGTTGGAAGCCTATACAGACGGAACTTCACTCGGCAACCCGGGACCCGGCGCTTTTTCGATAATCCTAATCTACGAAAGGGCACCAATCGTCCTTTCCCGCGCATTTCGGAAAACCACAAATAATCGGATGGAACTGATGGCAGTGGTCGAAACTTTAAACTTTTGCAAGAACAACAATATCAAATATGTTAAAATTTATACCGATTCGCAATTAGTTGCCAAAGCTATAAACGAAGGATGGCTGGAACGATGGAATAGAAATGGGTGGAAAACTTCTGCGAAACAGAATGTAATGAACATCGATTTATGGAAACAATTCCTGCATTATCGAAATTTTGTCCAACCAGAAATTCTTTGGGTGCCGGGACATTCAGGTAATACCTACAATGAAAAAGCAGACAAAATTGCCAAACAAAAAGCCAAAGAAGATGCTATTGAAATAGATTACGGTTTTGAACAAGAACATATTTCTTTTTTTGATTAAGTGTGAATGAAAAACAATGGGGAAATATGAAACTTAAAGTAGCAGTTGTAGGAGTAGGCCATCTTGGTGCTATTCACACCAAATTGCTTGCAAACAACAACCTTGCTGAGCTTACAGGAATCTATGATATCGACAAAGAAAAAGCCAAAGAAATTGCAAAGCAGTATTCAACGCAAGCATTTGAATCGCTCGACGAAGCTTTAAAATTTTCTGACGCAGTGATAATTGCTACCCCAACAACAACGCACTTCGATATTGCAAAATTCTTCCTTGAAAACGGAAAACATTGCTTTATTGAAAAGCCCATCACCGATAGCTACCAGAAAGCTCTTTCGCTTATTGCGATTGCTAAACAAAAAAGGTTAATAATTCAGGTTGGGCACGTCGAACGCTTCAATCCCGCACTCAAAGCAGTTATGAGATACAATCCTAAACCTTTGTTCATCGAAGCCCACAGATTAAGTCAATTCAAAGCACGAGCCATCGATGTATCTGTTGTTTCCGACTTGATGATTCACGACATCGACATCGTACTTTGGTTGGTCAAATCTCCCGTAAAGAACATCTACGCTAACGGTGTGCCAGTGTTAACCGAAACTATCGACATAGCAAACGCAAGAATTGAATTCGAAAACGGAGCTATCGCAAACCTAACCGCTTCGAGAATTTCTGCCAAGCCGACAAGAAAAATGAGAATTTTCCAAAAGCAAGCCTACTTTTCTATTGATTTCGGCAACCAGAAAGTCGAGGTTTTCAGGCTTACAGACAAGAGCGACTCAACTTCTGCTGGAACTCCGGCGATGATGTTAGGAAACATTTTCGATTCCCCGCGAGATGTTCAAATTTTTTATGAAACTCCTAACGTTGAACCGACAAACGCAATAGAGGAAGAACACAAAAGCTTTTTCGAGGCAATACTTTTTGGAAAACCAATTCCTGTTTCTGCATTCGAGGCTTCGCAGGCATTGAAAATAACGGAACTGGTCGAGTCTAAAATCAAAGAATCACTTAATCTTATTTATTGAGAAAGGATATTGCGCCGATTTCACGAAGAAATTCCCAACAATACTATCTTTGGCAGAATTCAAAAGCCCCTCGAAGTAAATCGAATCGATTTCAAAAAATGAAATGACAACCTTGTTCGAAACAAAAGAACCTTTTACGGAAACAACATTCTCAAAATTAATTGAATTTGTGACAATCCAAAGATTGCCACTGCCATACAGATTCGAATTCTTTTCGGTTAGATTGATGAACAATTCGATTTTGGAATTCTCTCCTTCAAGTTTTCCATACCATCTACCATTGATTGGAGAGAAAGTGTTGCAACCACAATCTTCGACTCCACAAGAGGGCAAAAACAAAATAAGAAGACCCAAAAACAGTAAATATTTAAAGCAATGGTTCATTCAAACTTTTAACTTTTTCTCTCAATTCAAGGACTTGATAAATCAAATCATAGGCATATTTCAAGGGCAATTGAGTTGCAGAGTCGCTCAAAGCTTTTTCGGGCGAAGGATGGGTTTCGAAAAACAAACCGTCAATTCCAACAACGGCAGAAGCACGAGCCATAGGAAAAATAAACTCCCGGAAACCACCGCTTTGCTCGCCCAGCGAAGGCCTTTGCAATGAGTGAGTGGCATCGAATATCACGGGACAATTGAATTTCTTCATAATAAGCAAAGACCGAAAATCCACCACAAGGTCGTTGTAGCCAAAAAAAGTACCTCTTTCAGTTAGCCAAACATTTTCGTTACCAGTGCTACGAACTTTTTCCACCGCTTTCCCAATATCCCAAGGCGAAACAAATTGGCCCTTCTTGATGTTCACTATTTTCCCTGATTTCCCAGCAGAAAGGAGCAAATCTGTTTGCCTACACAAAAAAGCTGGGATTTGTACGACATCAAAATATGTAGCAAATTTTTCGACATCCACTGCGGAATGCACATCACTTAATATTTTGAGTCCAAATGCTTGCTTCACTTCGTAAAGATACTGAACTGCAAGTTCATCCCCTATCCCAGCAAAGGATTTTAGGCTTGTTCGATTTGCCTTCCGATAAGAGGATTTAAAGAAAAATTGCACGGGAAATTTTTTCTCAATATCAACAAAACTTTGTGCAACTTCGAAAAGCAGGTCCCTGGATTCAACAACACAGGGACCAGCTATTACAATGAATTTAACCATCGAATTACTTTGCAATTATTAATGGAACAATCTGCATATAGCTTCCAGAACGGAATTTCAAATAATAAACTCCATCGCCCAAATCTGAAACATTGAGGAAGAGATTATATCCCCCAGCCTTCATCTTCTCTTCGAAAATTGTCTTTACCTGTTGACCATAAACATTGTAAAGGGTCATATCAACATAATCATCAAAAGCTATTCCAAAGCTTATAGTAACTTCATTCCCCGCTGGGTTTGGCTCTGGTGCGTTTAAATAATATTTATGCTCCGAAACCGTTATCAATCGACCATCCACAAAGCACACATTCGATAAAATGATTTTCGAAACAACATCGAGAGGCGAAATACAACTATTGCTTCGGAAATCCAAATCGAAAGTAGATTCCTTAACATCTCCAAGAAATACGGTAAAGTCGATTGTAAACAATTCAAGGTCGAATGGCGTGGTAAGGTTCCCGGTGCCATCTAAACTGAGATGTCCGGGTTCAACAACTTTCGAGGAATTCCAAGTCCAATTTTTCAAATTCGAAGCAGGAAGAATTGTATCTATTCGTATCATTTTGTTGTTATAGAAGATATCGAGATTCATCGAGCTAATAACAGAGTTGTAAAGCTTAGGCGTTCGAGCTTTAACGGTAAGTTTTCTCGAAAACATTGGTTCCAAGCGCCATTCAGGATTATCGGAATAAAAATCGAGCAAAACACCAGTGCCTTTAAGCTGAACAACTATATCGAGGTCAATGGATGTTTTAAATTTCAATGTAGCTTCGTAAACTTTTGCATCAGGTGGTTCAAATGTCAACTTCAGAACTGTGAAATTGCTTGGCGGAACAACAATCGGGAAGTTCTCGTTCAATCTAAATGCTTCGGCTCCGATTCCAGTAATTTCAAAGCCAGTGATTGTGATTGGAGTTTGCCAGCTATCGTTATTTAATTTCATATCGTAATGATTCTGGTCGCAAATCAAGCTATTGCCAAAATCAATTGAACTAACAGTGCTTAGACCAAGCCCATCGCATTCTGCATCAAAAGTTGTATCAATTCGCGGGCTTGGATTCGGACCCGGGGCAGCATCGTGTTGTATCTCGATTAAATCAGCACGAGTGCCCGGCGTTTTTGGGATGAAATAAACTTCATAAACTTTGCTCGAAGACTTTGGAATTATCTCATTTTCTGGGACTGAATTGACCCAAGTGAAATCGCCAGTCTTATATTTAAAGTCCATCTTGTAAATGAACAAATCGGCAGTTGTGCTTGGATTCGACACTTCAAATTCAGCCATTCCGCGTTCCCCCGGTTTAACTGCATCCAAGCAAGTCCATTTCAACTCAATTTTCGGCAGGATTCCTTCGCCCTTAACGTTTGCAAGCAAATCGCTCAAAAGCCCTTCAAACTTAACAACTATTGTGTTAGAATAAGATATCTCCTCGTCGGGAACAAATCTAATTGGTATCAAAATGCTATCATTTTGTGGAATTACAACGGGAAGATTAACCGGAGGTTGATTAATAAACTGGAAGTTCGGAATTGGGTCCTGGAAAGAAATATCGATTAGCTTTTGAGGAATTGAACTTCTGTTAATAATCACTAAGTTTGTATCATTCAAAGTCTTCAACCTCCTGCCCTTCCAATCGATAGATTGAACAAGAATGTCGGCATCTACTCCTGTGCCAATAAGCTCGGTTTCGGGGCTTATGCATCCAGTAGGAAGTTCAAACTTTAAAGTTGCTTTCCTTAAACCCGCCCCGGAAGGTATAAATGAAACTTCCAAATCCAAACAAGAGTCAGGCTTTACAATTAAGCTATAAAATGGCACAGAAAAATCGGAAGCATTCGGTCCATAAATCACTAATTTAACGGGGACGGAAGCTGGATTTGTATTCTTGAAAATGCACTTGACTAATTTGGTAACTTTAACACTCAGATTCGAAGGACCAAGATTCACTTGTGGAACAGATTCACCAGAACAAACACCTTCGCCACTCAAATTCAATACAAGATTGCTTCCACAGTCAGGAGTTAAAATCAATTGGGCATTTCTCGGTCCAACATCTTTTGGTTCAAAAACGATTTCCAATGGAATGCATTCGCCAGGAAGTATTTTCCTCCCCACAAGCGAAAAGCCTAATTTAAATTCATTTGAATTTGCACCTGTAATTGTGTTATTCACAATAGTAATTGGAACATTTCCAACGTTGCAGATAAAATTACTTACAACAGAATCTATAATCAAGCCAATTGTGCATTCGGCAAAAACAAAATTGTTGTTTGCAAATTTCCAAACAGGCGATTGAACAGAAAATACAGAATCACTTATATCTTCGCTTCCCGGACTTCCACCATACCTACGAATAAATACATCGTTTTTACCTTTGCTTGTAATAACGATATTATCACTTTTTAGAGTACCGGTGAAGCTTCCAACCTCGTATCTATCGCCATTACCATCGTAGGCAACCATTTTCGAAAATGTGCCATCGTCGGTACCGCCTTTTTGGGTATATTGAATGGACAAATCTGGATACAAAACCCCTGTGAAAGTTGTAGGAACAGTTACTTTGGGCAAAGAGTAATTCACTGTTTGTATTTGATTGAGATATTCCCCAAGAATAATAATCTCATCAGAATTTGGTGGGTTGTTCACTTTATACTTAATTTTTTGCCCCCAAGCCTTAAAATTATTGTAAGTTTGGTTTGGTCCTATCAGCGTAACAAGGGGAGATGACCCACTTGCTGGGAATTTTGCAACAAAGCAATATGGAGCACCAGCAATGGGCATATTTGGAGATATGTATCCAAAAGTAGCAGTTTGCTGGCAAGTTCCAACAACATAAGCATTGCCTGCGCGGTCGACACAAATTCCAGCAGCTGTATCAACACCATATCCACCGGCAGATTGTGCCCAGATTAGATTTCCGTCTCGGTCGTACTTTGCCACAAATAAATCGTAGCCACCAACACTTGTTAGCCTTTTGTTGTTCTCGAATTCGATGGTTCCAGAAAATGAACCACAAATGTACACATAAGAGTTATCTTCTGTAATTGCTATGCTTCGTCCAAAATCATCTTCGGGACCTCCAATTCCCTTTGCCCAAATATATGAAGAAACAGGAGCAACCGTCGCTTTGATACGGAAGTTATTGCCACCAACCGGGGGTATCCATTTGTACGAAAGTCCCCGAACATTCGAGGCAAGCGAACGCCAAGAAGTTCCACCATCGGTACTGTAAAATAGGTTTACAGGCTTATCGGGTTCAACCCCACTCCAAATTATATTAATTGTATCACAAACCGAAAAGATTTCGCCACCATTTGGAGAGATAATCCGCACCTGAGAAATTCCCCCGATTAGTTTAACTTGTGCTGGACAGGGCTTTGCTGTAATGTACATCGTAGCTTCGCGATATGCCCTTGTTGAACCTTGGGTAAAGCGTATCCGAATTGTCCTCGAACCACCGGCTGGAATTGTAAAAGGCGGAGCTCCGCCAGACCCACCCACATCCCAATTTACAACTTGAAAATATGAAGTCGGGATTATTTTAATATCCGAAATAGCATAATCTGTGACAGGCGAATTTATAGTCAAATCCATTTCATTAAATTGATTCGGAGCGGGGTCGAGAAAATCGTAAATATTTCCATCGATTGGTAATTTAGCAATACTGAAAGGAGGAGCTTCGTAACTTCGTTCAATTGTAACAGATTGCCGTTTGAAAACTATTCGAATATCCCTAATTAAATCCAATTTATCGCAACCATATTCGGTTATCCAAGTTAGATTACAAAGCTGTTTCCTTTGGATATCCAAGGCAATGAACCTATAAATATTTTCAAGTTCGTCCTTGGTTTCAACTTTGTAAGCTTTCCCTCCTGTTTTAGATGAAATTTCCTCTAATGCTGGATGCATAGGCATAGCAAGGGTAATAGCATAAACTTGTGCATTAACCCTTTGTAGTTCCTTAACAATAGAATCAGTTTTCGGTGGGTCATTAGGTTCGCCATCGGTTAAAAAGACAATTATTCTTCTCTTGGTTGGGTCGGGCGAGCCATTTAAGAAAAGATTTATAGCGCCATTATCTCTATCGAGGAAAGGGGGCTCATATTTGGTTCCGCCGCCAACCCAAGTATTGTTCAGCGAATCCAACAGATCTTTTTTGTTATCAGTGAAATTGCAACGAATATATGCAAAATTCCCAAAAGAGATTAAAGCAACCTTTGTCCCAGTCCTGAAGTTGATAGTATTCACAAAAGCTTCGACGCCAAGTTTAACCCAATCCCAACGCCTTTCTCCAGCTTCGTTTGCCAAAAGCATCGAAGTGCTTTGGTCAACAACCAAAATTATGCTCACCGCTGGCTCGACAAGTGTATCTTTACATTCAACTTGCACGGTGGAGTTCATATTTTTCCCGCGTTCGAAAACATCGAAATCGCTTGGCTTTAAATCTTTGTAGCTTTGGCCTGTGGCATCCAACGCTATAAAAGTGCATCGAATTAGCGGAAATTTCGAAGCATCTACTTCCGAGATAGAAAAAGTTGCTTCCTGACCGAATAATTTCAAGCTGAACAAAAACAACAAAAGAAAAACAACATTTTTCATTTTTAACCCTTTATTTGTTATACATTTTTTCAATTTCCACACTGCTATCATACAAATTTACCGAAAATTCAAGATTTTTAGTATCAACTTTTGCTAAGCCACCAATTGGAAATGTAAAAAACTTATTTGTGTGACCAAATGGAAAATTAATCAGAACGGGAAAATCATACTTTTTAAAAGTCTGGTCGAAAATTTCTCGAAGAGTGAAAGAATAATCGGGGAAAAAGTTCCTTCGGGCATCCAACTTCCCAAAATAACCAAGCACAACTCCGGCACATTGCTCAAACTTTCCCGAAAGTTCAAGTTGTTTCAACATCCTATCGATTTTGTAGGGATGCTCCGAAACTTCTTCGAAGAACAAGATTTTCCCTCTTGCGTCGAAGTCGAAAGGAGTTCCCAACAGCGAAACCAAATTCGACAAGTTTCCTCCCACAAGCCGCCCACTAACTTTTCCTTCATTCAGCACATTCTCTTTTGAAAATTTATAAACAAAGGGCAAATTGGATTGAAGTTTATTACCAAAGAGCATATAATCTAGAATTTTCCGAGTAAATCCATCCAGACTAAAATTCCCCGTTGGTCCGTGAAATGTAATCAAACGAGTTTTCTCCGTGATAGCATTCAATAGAACGGTAATATCGCTGAAACCGATAAAAATTTTGGGGTTTTGCTTGATTATTTCGTAATCAATTAAGTCCAAAATCCGTATCGAGCCATAGCCACCGCGAGCCGAAACAATCGCTTTGATTGATGGGTCGGCGAAAAATTTATTTATCTCATTCGCTCGAAACTTATCGTCCTTCGATAGATAGCGAAATTTCTTGTCTCGCAATGTAATTGTTTCGCCCAAAATAACTTTACAACGATGTCTGGCAAGGTAATTAACAAAATTATGTATTTCCCAAGCATTACTTGGGCTGGCTGAGGCAGTAAAAGCAACTGTGGCTCCTTCCGAAAGCGAAGCGGGAACGATATAATCACATTCGACTGAGGATTCGCCCGCTCGAACAAATTTGGTTGGCATCGAAAGTGCAAACATTGCAAGCCCCATTGTCGTAAAAAAATTTCTCCTTCCCAAATCCATAAAACTAAACCATATAATAATGCAAACATAGGAAATAAGTTACAAAATTCGTGAAAAATTCGTAATTTTGTATTTACTGGAAAGGTGCAGGAGTGGCTGAACTGGCACGACTGGAAATCGTGTGTACGGCCAAAAGCCGTACCGAGGGTTCGAATCCCTCCCTTTCCGCTAAACACTAGCTATGTAGGGGCAAAAAATTGTTTGCCCGTGTAAGATATTAACCCGAATTATGCATTAGAGACATCCAAAGGGGAGAAAAATTATCGATATTTTCAACGCAAACAATGCTGATATTAATCTTAATCTTCTTCACGGACTTACTTGTTTTTCTGTAAACTCATACTCTAACTGCTCAACTTTTTTAGTTAATTCTTTCATCCCTGCAACCTATTATTTTTGTTAAAATTACGAAAAATTAAATTTCTTTATTGCATATTTCGGGATTAATTTATTTGATTTTTTAATTGAAAAACCGATTTTTTGACCCACACGGAATTCATTACAAAAAGACATCGGATGTTTGTGAAACATCCGATGTCTGAAAAATTACAAATTTTTGCAGGATCGAACCTGTGTGTTCGCTCCCCGTTTTTATACGTCAGACATTAATGCTACATCCTAAGCCGATTTGTTTCGTTGGGTATGATTGTATATTTTTTAGGTACAATTCATAAATTACCCCAACAATAGAGCAAATCAAGATAAATTTTAAAGTTCAATTAAAAGTGGATTGTATTAAGTAATTACCAAATTTAACCATCCAATTGTTCACAGAGCTTTTGCGGTGCCAATCTCCTCCATCATTTGGTTTGCTTCTTGGTTTTCAGGTTCTAATTTCAGCACCCAGTCGAGCATTCTACGGGCTTCTTCGTAATCTTTGACCTTTATAAAACATTTTGCCGAGCCAAGATAAGCCGATACATTCCTATCATTCAATTTTAAGGCTTCTGTAAACAATTGCGAGGAGTTCTCGATGTCTCCCATATCGAACATAATATTTGCCATATCGACCAAAATCACATCAAGCGAGTTGCCTAAAACCGATTCAAAACGCCTTGCATTCCATTGCGAAACCAAATCGGTGTACTTTTCTAATGCCTCGACCAAATTCCCTTGCAAATACAGCATTTTCGACTTTAAGTACAACACATCGATATTGTTTGGCTCAAGTCTTTCGACAGCTTCGAGTAATTGAGCAGCCTCCGAAAATTCAGATTTCAAAATATGTATTATTGCAAGTCTTAAAAAGTAAAAGATTTGGTATTTAACCGAAAGAGAGTCAATTTGGTTAGACATCTCAATGTAAATTTCCAAAGCTTTGTCCAATTCTCCGTTGTCGAAGAATCGTTCTGCTTCGCCAAGTTTAATCTGAACATCAACAATATCGACTAATTTGTCCTTCGCTCTTTTGGAAAGGTCTTTGCCGTAAAGATAATCAATACGAGAGAGTAGTTTCAATGTGGAACGCTTCCAAGTCCAGTATTTTCGGGCATAACTCGAAGCCAAAATCCCACGAACAGTAATATCGGCAGGATTTTGATAAATCGACTTCAACAAATTAGTCAAGTAATCGCCGTCGGGCTCAAGCAGAAAAGCTTCGCTTACAAGCGGGTCGTTATCAATAAAATTCCCAATAGAAATCTTATAGGATGGAATTTTCCAAGCAAATTCATCGAGGACGAAATCTTCGGTGGCTCCACCTTCGGTTACAATAACAGGCAAGCCACAAGCCATTGCCTCCAATGTTGGTAGCGAAAATCCCTCGCCTCGATACGGTGAAACAAACACATCGCAAGCCCGATATAAACTCGCCATTTCTTCTTCTGTAAAGTAATTTTTGTAATAGATAATCTCAGGTGTATCGGGGGTGTTTCGGATTTTCTCAATCAACTGCTCGGAAGTTTTTCCACGATAAACCGATTCGGTTCCCATATCTTTCACAACAAGAACAACGTCATCCCGTGAAGTAAATGCACTAACAAAGCTTTCCAACAAGATATCGAATCCTTTTCTGTAAGTTGTTCCCCCAACAAACAAGAATTTCAACTTTTTGTTTGTAGGCAAAGGATACTTTTTACCATTTGGTTGAAAAAGTGTTGGGTCAATTCCATTTGGAACGACTTGAACTTTATTGAACGGCAAGCTACTATTCAAAAACGCTTGTCGGGTGTAATTCGAAGGAACCCAAAGTTCATCTGCATATTGGAAAAATTCTACGAAGCGCCGCGGCAAAGTCGAAAACTCCCAAGGCTGCATAATCACCCATTTCGCTCCACGCGGTGGTTCAGATTTTGGAGGCCATTGGTGCCGAATCCACAAATACGGCAATTTCTTTACCTTTTCCGAGGGCTCCTCCTTAAACCTAATATCATACTTCGCAAGTTTTTCATACTTTGGATTGCCCTGTGGCAAAAATTGTTCTGTTTCGTATGGAACAATTGTAACTTCGACCAATCCAGTGTCAATCAAATTTGAACAATGCTCTCGGTTTATTAAAGCAAGAGAATGATACACGAACTGAGAACCTTCCCACACAACGTTCAACTCGGGTTCAGATTCCTGACTAACTTCCGTCTGAAAGGTTAAAGTTTCGGGAATCACCCTCGTTTCTTGCTCTGCAGCAACTTTTCCGCTTGCGGGCGACAAGAGCTGCTCCAAGTCGCTTAAATCGAAGACTTTTTCTTCATAATTTTCGACCGACTGCGAGACTTTTGATTGAGTTTGCTCTTGGAGTTTCTTTGCAAAGTTTTGACTTTCGACAAGACTTGACAGAAAAGAAAATTCTTCGGGGAGCGTGGCTTTCTCTTCCTCGACAGGTTGAGGCTCAGAAGCCAGTTTTTCAGTCCTTTGAAATTCATCCTTTTCGGTTTCAATAAAAAATTCCTCGATTGTTAGCTGTTTGGGAACTTTAAAAGTAACATTATAGGTAAAAGAATACGAAGTTTCATCTTCCATTGCAAAATGGATTATTTCGTAACCGAGACCTTCGAAAGCATCCTGAACTTCATTTGGCAAAATCTTGGGCTTTGTGAATTTAACTGTGGAAAGCTTGGGACTTGCCGATAACCGACTGGTTACAATTAATTCATAATCTTTTGGATTCACCAATGTCCTATTTATCAGAGCATTCAAAATCTTCTCCAAATGTGCTATGTGTTCGCTAAACGAATAGTATTGTTTCAAGTTCTTTCGCATCTGCTCAACAATTTCAGGATTCAGTGTGCAGTATCTAATCGCACTTACAAGCGAGTCAATATCGTCTGGGTCGAAAAGGAAGCCGTTGACCCCATCGACAACAAAGTCAGGAACTCCGCCAATTTCCGAGCCAATGATTGGCAACCGCATAGAATTTGCTTCGGTTAAAACAAAAGGCGCAGGGTCTTCGTAAATCGGTGGAATTACAGCGCAATCGATTTCCTTGGCAATTCGGGGAAGCTCATTATGCGAATATTCTCCATAAAAGCGAACATTCTTTTTCTTATCGAGGGCTTGCAGTTGCTGAAAATAAGTTGGACCGCTGAATCCATAGACGTAAAATTCGGCATCTGAAGGCAAGAAATATTGTGCCGCCAAAACAAAATTGTGAACACCCTTCGTTGGATACAATCCGCCCAAATACCCAAAACGAATTCGACCCGAAATTTTCCTTTGTGCTTCCTTTTGTAACTCAGGATTCGACCAAAGATTATCAACCGTTGGATTTATTTGGTGAACAACTATTATTTTGTCTTTATTTCCCGAAAATTCTTTAACAATTTGCTTCTGGCGTCGTGATACAGCCAATACCAAGTCGATGTATTCATTTATTAACTTCTTCGAATATTGTAATCTTTTGTTAAAAAGTTCCTTCTTTTCGGGGAATTTTCTTGCATGTTCTGAGTTTTCGAAAAAATCAACGGTTCTCCAACGTTGCAAATCAGAATTTATCATATATAAATCGGGATCGAGTAAATAGTAATTGTACAAGTTAAACATTGTCGGCAAATTATAACTTTTTGCAATTTCGGGAAGTGAAAGCGTAAGCCCATGCAGGTTGTGAAAATACACAACATCGGGTTCTACTTTTTCTAAAACTTTGCGGAATGCATTTTCAACCATTTTGTCCGAAATTTCCCGCTCGGGATTAAGTGGGTCTTTGAACGCCGCTGGTCGATTATACAAACCAAATAACTTAACACCATCCTCAACAAACTCCTCCATTGAATACGGGGGCATACTACTATCGTACCGCAACGAAGCAAAAAAGACCGAAACATCCCACCCCCTCTTCGCAAGTTCCAAAGCCAAAGTTCTGGGGAATGTCGTTCCTCCCCCTGTTTCTTTCCATCCATACATTACAAACAATACCTTTTTCATATCCTTTCCGACCTCCTCTTGTTTATTTATCAAAATTTTTGTCAACAATCTATTGTTTGGAATGATTCCAAACGGAACCTTCGAATCTTCGAACAAGTTCTGATTCAAAATTACAGAATTTGCCCATTGTAATTGCATATCGGTGAACAAGTCTTTGTGTTTCTCAATTATCTTCGCTTTATAAAATGAATCCATTCGTATATTCTGAGTTTCTATCTTCCAGTAATCGTTAGTTTTCGAAATAACGCAAGGTTCAGAATTGTGAACACCAAAGATTCCATTTTTACCAAGTCGCAGAAAATATTCCCAAAGTGAATAACCAACAGGAAAAGATTCATCAAAATCCCCATTTTCGATAAGAATTCTTCTCGGAAAGAAACAATAACAGGGTATAAAACCAAATTTCTTTAGCTTATCGAAACTGAAATCTAAAGATGTTACAACTCGTTGTTCATTTTTTAAAATGTAGTCAGAATACAAAAATTTGTCCTGCTCACGTTCTTTGAAAAACGATAGACCCGAGCGAAAACAATCGGGCGAAATCTCATCGCCAGCATAGATGAAGCAAATATATTTTCCCAAAGCAATTTTAAAAGCAAAGTTCCGAAAAACCACTTCCTCGAACTCGTCCAAAAATCCTTTGTTCGAAATAATTTCAAAATCAAATAAATCTTGAAATGAAATAGAATAAAGTGTTCGCTCATAATCTTCATCCGAAGCTCCTTTTCGTCTGATTACCACCAACGAGAAAATATCATTGTTTGGATTTTCAAAATGATATGGAAGATTGTACAAAGCATTTTTAGTTATTAAACTTATTTTCTCTTTTCCAAATCTTTTTTCAATTGCATTTTTAAAGAAACTATCCGAGAGATTTTCCTTGCTCACTCGCGAAAGATATAATTCTGGGATATATTTTAAGCCCAAAATACTATTCAACTTAACAACGTTGAAGTGTGAAGATGAAAGAAAGTCAAAAAAATTCAAAAAGTTGAATTCTTCCTGCCCAATTGATTTCGAAATGTATGCCAAAACAACATCTCGTTTAACAAGAACCAAAGAAGGAAAAAGTTCAAAAGAGTGCGAAAAGTTTTGAATATATTGCGGGAAATTTGTCGCAACCAAACTTTCGGTGCTCTCGAAAACTTCGGCATCATTTCTTGCAAACAAAAAATCGGAATATGCACCATCGAAATTGCTGTTGTTCAAAAGAAAGTAATACAACATTGCCAATGCGTCAGGTCTTAAACTACAATCCGTATTGCAAACAGCAAAAAATTCTGAATTTGAACTTTCGACTATCGACAAAATTGTATTTGTGTCGCAAGAATCAAAAATCCGAAGAGAATTTTTACTTTCCGTAAGATAATCGCTGATTTTTTGCAGAAATAAAATTTCATTTTCATCTTGTGTGAAAATTGAAATCGAACACCAGCCATCCTTGAAGGCAGTTTGCTTTAAAAGGGAAAAAATTGATTCTTCTTTACGCCCAAAGTCTTGCTTGGAAAAAAGCAGAACATTAAGATGAAGATTATTGTCGCTTTCCATTGCTTCAAAAATGGCTAATATTATGCAAATTCAAACTACATTTCATCTAAAATCCATAAGAATAAGCATTTGCAAAATTTATGCCATAAAAATTTTAGGAGCATTTTCGGGGCAGACACATAGGTCTGCCCCTACGATGGTGATGGTGATGAAATGATTGGGAATTGTGTTTTCTTGTAGGGGCGAATAAATATTCGCCCCTACATTTTTTGGCGGGTTGACCGAAAACTTTCGTTCGTATTCATAGCGAAATTCACTACAAAAAGACATCGGATGTTTGCGAAACCTCCAATGTCTGAAAAATTTACAAATTCTTGTAATGGCAAATCAGTGTATTCGCTCCCTGTTCCAATATGTTCAATCCTTGTATTACATTCTATGGCGAGATGTTTTGTTGAGTGTGATGATATATTTGTTTAACCCGAATTATGCATTTAAAAAAATTAATTTTTTGCAATTTTAACAAAAATAATAGGTTGCAGGGATGAAAGAATTAACTAAAAAAGTTGAGCAGTTAGAGTATGAGTTTACAGATAAACAGGTAAGTCCGTGGGGAGGGTTAAGATTAACATCAGCAATGTTTGCGTTGAAAATATCGATAATTTTTCTCCCCTTTGGATATCTCTAATGCATAATTCGGGTTAATTTCCAAATTTCTACTCATTCAAAGGTATTATCGTTCTGTATCGAAAATGTTGAAAAAAATCTTTTGTCTAATTTAAAAATTTCTTTAATTTTGCATTTTTAATAACTTTGGAGGATTAATGAAAATATCAACCAAACTAACACTGAACATCTCAATTATTTCAGCAGTTCTGCTGGCGATTGGAATTTTTATTGGAATAATGGCGATCCGAGTGTATCGTTTAGTCAACGAATTAGAACAATTGCCCGAAATTCAAGCAAAACTTGGAACTTTGACTGTACAGCATTACGAGTGGGTAGAGGCTCTTGGTGTTGGAACTATGCTTATGGGAAAACCTTTTACCAAGACGCTGGACCCAACTAAGTGCGACCTTGGGAAATGGTATTATTCGTTTACCCCGCCCGAACAAATCAAGGATGCCTATGCAAAAGTCGAAGAACCCCACAGAAAGTTTCACGGCACAGCCGAAAAAATCATTAACGCAATGAACTCTGGTAATGTTGAACTCGCAAAACAGATTTACCAAGAAGAAACAATTCCAAATCTTGAAAAAACGCGAAACGCTCTAACAGAAATGAGATTAGGTATAAAAAACATTGTTAACGACAATTTAGACCAAATTTCTAACTTAATGAAACAATTGAGGACCACTATAATCATCGCTTTTGGTGTTGTCATATTGTTTTCAATCCTCTTCACCTTTTATTTTATCATCAAACCCCTTCGTTTGAATTTAAATAAATTAATCGGAATAGCAAACGCAGTTGCCCGCGGTGATTTTGACTCCATTCGAGGAGAAATCCAAAACTGAGAAATTTTATTTTATGAGATTATTTTTTCTCTGGTGGAAAATTTTTTTGTTTTTATCAACGTTGACGACACAATCGATTGGGTATGTTTACATCTCATCCACTGCTGGAATTACTTTCCCATACGAAACGACAATAATTGGAACTATTGAAAATTTACTAAACAAATATGGCTTAGAATTACCATCCGATGGGGATTTCGGCAAACCCAATCGTATTGGTTGGGGATTGAATTTTTCGGCTGGCTACGCATTTTTCACCAAATTCCATACTACAATCAAAACTGGAATCTGGAAATATCACAATTTGAACCAGTATGGACTTTTCAAATTGCAAACAGTACCAATTAATATTGGCGTAGAATACCAAGTACTGCAACTTTCCCCTTTTAATTTCCTTTTTGGTGTTGAGTTCCCTTTATTTCTGAATTACACAAGTATAGAAAGCGAAGTTTACCTTCCCGGCAATCTCAAACCACAAGTAATTACTTTTCTGGATAATTATTTACTCTATGGATTAAACATTGTATCGAACATTGACCTCGCTTTTCTCAAATCTCTTTATTTAACAGTTTCGCATAAAATTTCTTACATCCCCCGCACAAATAAACCATTGTTATATTTTAACTACTTCCTCGGTTTAAAATTTTGGGTACGAGAAAGATTAAGTTGGTGAAAATGTTAATTAGGAAATGAACTGGTAGCTTCACAGAGGAAATAAATATTCTCGGGGCTTAGAAGTATTTTCACCCCTACGATGGTGATGATGCAGTGAAAAGGGATGTGAATTGTGTTTTGTTTCGTAGGGGCGAATAATTATTCACCTCTACATTTTTTTTGCGGCTTGACCGAAAACTTCCGTTCGCGCTCCTAATGGAATTCACTACAAAAAGACACCGGATGTTTGCGAAACATCCGATGTCTGAAAAATTTACAAAATTCCCAATCTTAGAGAACCCCCACACTCACCTTAAAAACAGCAGGGCAATGCCAGCTACCGAAAGGAAAGCTCCAACGATAGATTGAAGCGAAAGCCGTTCCTTTTGCAAATATTTCGAGATTGGTAGCATCAGCACTGGCTGCAAGGACATAATTGTTGCTGCAATTCCTACTTGAATGTGTGTTACAGCAATGAAACTCAAGATGATTCCTGAGAACGGACCGATAATCGAGCCCAAAATCACTAAAAGATAAGTATTCTTCCTTTTCAACATCTTGGGAAGTTCGGAGCCAAGTCTGCCGGTGGCTATTCCTATTCCAAGGAGAATTAAAAACGAAGGGAAAATTCTATAGAACGCAGCAGAAAACGGATGGATGGGATTGACAAAATATGCAAGTTTTGTAAAAATCAAACCAACAGCCTGCCCCAAAGCCGAAAGAAAGCCAAAGAGAATTCCCGCGAAGGTGGGTTGGTATTTGCTCACCTCCTTCCCGTTCTGTTGGAAAACAACAAGCACAATTCCCGAAAATGTAACGAACATCCCAAGAATTCCAACCAAAGATATTTTCTCGCCAAAAGCAAAGAAAGCAATAATTGCGCCCATCGCGGGATTGCTGGACATAAGAATCATCGTGTATCGTGGTCCTATTTCTTTTAATGACTTAAAAAGAAATGTATCGCCAAAGACCAAGCCGATAATTCCACTCAAGATAAGATAAACAAGTTGCAAGATAGGAACAGAAAGTGATACTCCAAAAGCAAATGCAACGGACAACAACAAAACGGAAGAAACACACAGGCGCGACAGGTTCAAATTGAACGAGCCAATACGCGTGACGACTACGGAAAAAATATACGGCGAAATCGACCAAAAAATTGCAGCACCGATTGCACTTAGTTCCCCAATCAAATTTTGCTCCAAATAAAAAATTCAAAATTAAGTTTTACAACACAAGTTTTTTTATTAATTTGCTTTGTGTTTAACTTTTTGTGGTAAAAAAATGGCAAGTGTAATTGTATCTGCTGTTCGCACCCCAATAGGAGCATTTCTTGGTTCTTTGTCCAATTTCACTGCACCCCAACTTGGAGCAATAGTTATTCGCGAAGCATTAAAGCGAGCTGGAATTGCTCCCGAAGACACAAGCGAAGTCATAATGGGCGAAGTACTCCAAGGCGGAGTTGGCCAAGCCCCAGCGCGCCAAGCGGCTATATTCGCAGGATTGCCCACGAGCGTGCCTTGTATGACCATCAACAAGGTCTGCGGAAGCGGACTGAAAGCAGTAATGCTCGCCGACCAAGCGATTCGCTGCAAAGATGCTCAAATCGTCGTCGCTGGCGGAATGGAATCTATGTCCAATGCGCCATACTTCGTCAAAAAAGCCCGCGTCGGTTTCAAAATGGGCAATGTCGAGTTGATTGATTTGATGATTCACGATGGATTATGGGACGTTTACAAGCAAATACATATGGGCAACGCAGGGGAGTTGTGCGCCAGCGAGTGTAACATTTCGCGCGAAGAACAAGACGAATATGCCATTATGAGCTACAAACGCGCTTTGGAAGCACAAGAAAAAGGCTGGTTCAGCGAAGAGATTGTCCCAGTCGAAATCGAGGACAAAAAAGGCAAAATTATCGTCGACAAAGACGAAGAGCCCGGCAAGGTGAATTTCGAGAAAATTCCACAACTGAAGCCAGTGTTCAAAAAAGATGGAACTGTAACCGCTGCAAATGCATCTTCGATAGACGATGGTGCTGCCGCAGTTGTTGTGGTCGACGAAGAAGTAGCTCGCCAGCGAGGATTAAAACCATTGGCAAGAATTATAGCACACGAATCGCACGCACAGGAACCCGATTGGTTCACAACTGCACCAGCGAAAGCCATCAAAAAAGTTTGTGCCAAAGCAAATATGAAAATCGAAGATATCGACTTGTTCGAAATAAACGAAGCCTTCGCGGTGGTTCCAATTGTTACCTGCCGAGAGCTCAATCTGCCCTACGAAAAAGTTAATATTCACGGCGGAGCCGTTTCGCTTGGTCATCCCATTGGTGCCTCGGGCGCCAGAATTCTGACAACATTGATTTATGCACTGAAACGAACAGGCAAAAAATATGGCTTGGCAACTCTTTGCATCGGCGGAGGCGAAGCCAGCGCAATGATTATCGAAATGCTATAAATTGATACTCAATTTGTGAACCAAAGCTAAAAGGTTATCGCAAAACCGTAGATGCCACACTGCAAAGGTGTGGCTCTTCTGTTGTTCAAAAGACCCGGCGTTTCCCAGACATTGGATGTCTGTTTTTCCGGTGAAACCGGAAAGGGAATAAATTCCTTGTTCAGTATGAATTTTATGAATAATGCGCAATCCCTTAAAAATGAAACAATGCTTCTTAATTATTAAAAAGTCCGAGCATCGTAATTAGAAATTTGCACCTTTTGTATAAATTTGCATTTTTTTATTGAGGGAATATGAAAGCAGTATATATCGAAACAAATGGCGGTCCAGAAGCTTTACAATATTCTGAAAACTTCCAAGAACCAACAATAAAACCGAACGAGGTTTTGGTGAAGGTTGAAGCAACGAGTTTAAACCGCGTAGAATTACACATCCGCAAAGGATATCCAGGTTTGAAGCTGAATTTTCCACACATTCTTGGAGCTGATATATCGGGTATAGTGTGGGAAACAGGCTCAGAAGTAAAAAATTTCCAAAAAGGGGACCGAGTGGTTGCCTATCCCATCGTATTGCCGGAAAATTTGGAGCCCAAATTCCTCGGCTACGAACATTTGAACGATGGATGGAAATATTTTGGGATGCACATCCCAGGCTCGTATTGTGAATTTGTGGCTGTTCCCGCAAAAAATCTTGTCCACATCAGCCCCGAAACCGACTTCGCTCGGGCTGCTACGCTTCCTGTAGCGGGATTAACAGCGTATCACGGGCTATATACCGTAGCCCAACTCAAAGAAGGGGATGTATTCTTTCTTTGGGGTGGGGCAAGCGGACTTGGAACATTCGCAATTCAACTAGCTAAATTGGTCGGAGCCAAAGTAATTGCTACCGTAGGAAAAAACTACAAGAAGGAAATACTCTATTCCCTCGGTGCCGATTATGTTTTCAACCATTACGAAGACGATGTGGTCAGCGAGGTGAAAAAGATTTACCCACTCGGGGTGGATTTCTGTCTCGACTTTGTCGGCAGAACAACTTTCGAAAAGTCGCTCGCTTTTTTAAGAAAAAATGGAACACTCTTGATTTGCGGAATGATTACTGGTGCCGAGGTAAATTTCAATCTCCAACAATTTTACATTCGACATTTAAACATCAAAGGATTTTATCTTGGCTCTCCACAGGAATTTTCCGAACTTGTTCGCCTAGTAGACGAGAATAAAATCAAACCATACATTTCGCAGGTATTCGATTTGAAAGACGCAAGCAAAGCACACACCTTTATGGAAAATGGTGAACATATTGGTAAAATTGTCCTAAAAATTTAACTTTGTTCGATTACTCAATTTGTTTTACAAAGTTTGTTGTAGAGACGAATAATTATTCGCCCCTACAAGATATAAGTTGTTTGGGAGCTTGACCGATAACCCTCGTTCGTTGCCCTAACGGAACCCATTACAAAAAGACATCGAATGTTTACGAAACATCCGATGTCTGAAAAGATTTTCTGGTGCAATTCATAATTTGCTTCCACAATAGAACAAATTATGAAAATTTTTAAGGGTTGTTGTTTAAAATTTCTCTCGATTGAAAAGTTTTATAAGAAAAACTAAATATTACTTATTTGTTGTGAACTTCACAGGCTTGCTATACAAACTCTCAATTCCGTTGCCTCGGGCTTTTAATCGAATGTAGAAGGTCGTGCCTTCCACCAAATCCGAAAGTTCAAAAGTATCGAGGTCTCCAACATCGACTTCGTTGTAAACATCCACTTTGTTGTGGAACTCCTCGTCCGTGGCAACATCGAGGACGTAGGTAACTGCGTTCGCTACTTTCTTCCATCTGATAAATGCACCATCGGGCGCGATTAACTCCACTTTCAAAATCTCGGGGGCTTTCAAGCGGGTTATTTTCGAGCGGGGATTGTTCGCCGAGGGCTTCACATTGTAGTTCCTATACTTTCCGTTGCCGTTGTATTCAAACACAGCAAATGTATATTTCGTTCCCGGCTCCAAATTTGTTACTGTTACTTGGGGTGTTTTGTCCTTGCCATCGTAAAGGACAAAACTTTTGCCCAGCTGGGCTTCGCGACTGCCAAATCGAGCAGAAGCCCGATATTCCTTGCCGTCTTTGGGCAAATCCACCTCCTCTCCTTTTGCACCAACAAGCATTCGCCCTTCGCCATTGCCAAAAATAAACCGCAAGGTTATCGTTGTATCAGTAACATCTCCAAAAGAAATCTGCTGGGCTTGTCGGCTCGGCTCAGCTGCCAATGTACTGTAAGCATACGTCTGAATCAAAACGCTGCTATCTGTACCCACTTTGTACAAGGCAAAAGCATACTCAGTTTTCGGACTCAACTTTGTGACAACCAGCTTCTCGCCCTTCTTGCTCCATTCAGTTGCAATCAATGTCTCAACTCGTTTTGTCTTTATGGTCGAGGGAAACTCAATAGTATCGCCTGCGATAACTGCCCTTTCGCCCTTTGGTGCAGTCCGCACTTCTGGGAAAGAAGTATCGTTCGACAAATACAGTGCGAAGTTCCCCGCTCCGGGCTTAAATGCAATCTCCACCATTTCTGCATCTACCTGCTTAATTTCAAGCCTGGGCAGTGCTTCTTTCTTCTGTTCCGTAGTCGAACTGCTCGAAGCTTTCTTTTTCGGCTGAAACTTCGTCGTTTTTTTCTGTGCATCTAAAGTAGTTGAAGCAAAAACTAAACCGAAAACCAAAGCCAAAACCAATGCTTTTCTCATCTTCCACCTTCGAAAAAACACAAAAATAATAAAAAAGTCCCTCCCTTTTGCAAGGGAGGGACCGAAAAATCGAAAACTCCCACCTTACGGCAGATAGATGAACGGCTGTTGCAATGTCTCGCCCAATCCCGACACTCGCACGAAGTACAACCCAGAAGCAAATTGGGTCTGCAAATTGTAAAGGAATATTGTTATATCATTAACTCCTTCTTTGGCGAGGTATTCTTGGGTCGAAAGAACATTGCCTTGGGAATTCACTATTTCAATTGTTACTTTCGCTTCGACTGGGGAAATCAAGAAGAACGAGACTTCGCCGTCAGCCACAGGATTTGGCGAAATTTCCGACAATGCGAATTGTTCGCCCTTGAAGTTTGCTTCGCCAAAATCTCTTGGCAATGTCTTGAATGCTCTTGGATTATTGCTTGCTGTGCTCGTATTATAATTTGGTACTAAGTTTCCGTTGTATTCGAATACTCTGAAGGTTGCCCATTGGTTTGGACTCAATCCAGTTACTGTTGCTGTGGTTACATTGCCCTTGTTTATTATTGTTGTATTTGTTCCAAATCCATCACCAATTGAATAGGAGGTTCCATCTGTTGGAGTATTACCACCATAAGATGAACTATTAGTTGTAGCTGCGACCAATCTTCCTGCACCGTTGCCAGCTGTGAAGCTCACACTTATGGTTGATTGTGTTCTCGAACTTAAAGTAATTCCGCTTGCTTGGGTTGTTGGTTCTGTTGGCAATACTGTAAAATCGTTAGAAACACCACTTGTTAGACCAGTTGCATTTGCTTGAATTATCACACCTGTTTCGCCATCACTTCCTGAAAGTGTATATGTAACACTAATTGTAGTAGAGCTATTGCCAGCACTTATTGTTCCACTACCAGATACTGAACCAGATCCTGTATTTACTGTAATTCCAACAGTGGTATTGACTGATACTGGTGCCGGGTTATTCGAATCATCTTGTGACTCAACTGTTATGTTGAAAGGTGTTCCCGTTACTTGGGTTCCTATTGTTGTTGTTATAGCTAACTTTGTTGGTGTTGGTGGTGGAGTTACAGAAATATTCAAAGAACTTGGTGTTCCACTTCCGCAAGCATTGATTGGCGTAACTGTTAATGTTCCACTTGTTGCACCACTAGAGAAGTCTATTGTTATACTATTATTACCATTATTATTTATTGTAACACCTGTTCCAGAGTATGACCAGTTATAAGATGTTGCATCTGATACAGGAGAAATGCTATACGATACTCCAGTCTGTGGTGCTGTGATAGAAGTCGGACCACTTATCGAACCAGCAGCTCCTGGTAATGGGTTTACTGTAAGAGTACAAAGAGTTGAGTATATGGTTCCTTGGCAACCAGTTACTTGTGCACGATAGTAATATGTTCCCGCAGGAATTCCGCTACCAGTGCTATTGATTGTTAGTGTAGTAGTATTAGCACCACTGTAAGTTGAATTGCTTGGAGTTCCATCGGAAACATTGCTCCAGCTGCTGCCATCTGGACTATATTGCCATTGTATTGATGTGTAGTTGCTAGCTGTGATTGTAAATGTTTCACCTGTCCACGCACCTTGACATTTTGTTATTGTCGTAGGTGTTGGTCCCGAAACTGTTGCTGGTGATGTTACTGTCAATGTAACTGAATTTGAATTTACTGTACCACCACAAGCACTAGAAACCTGCACACGATAATAATATGTACCGGCAGCAATTGCTCCTTGAATATTTAAGGTCGAAGTATTCCCACCAGTGTAAGTTGCATTACTTGGAGTATTATTCATTACATTGCTCCAGCTACTGCCATCTGCACTATATTGCCATTGATAAGTTATTGGAGATGTTCCGTTGGCACCGACGCTGAAGCTTACGTTAATAGAACCGCTACCACAAGCAGTTTGGTTATTTGGTTGTGAGGTAATTTCGGTTGCTGGTGTTATAGTTAATTGTGCACTATTTGAATTTACTGTTCCACAACCAGCACTTACAACGCAACGATAATAATAATTATTTCCATCAGCAATAGAACCTGTATAAACAGTTAATGTGTTTGTTGTTTGACCGCTATATGTTGCTCCTGCTGGAGTACCGTCGTTTACATTACTCCAATTAGAGTTATCTGAACTGAATTGCCATTGATAAGTTAATGTACCAAAACCAGTTGCCGCTACTGAGAAGGATTGTGATGTTGTACCTTCGCAAATCGTAGCATTAGATGGGTGTGTTGTGATTACTGTTGCTGGATTTACAGTCAAAGTAGCCGAATTCGATGTAGTGGATCCACAAGAGTTAGTTACTACAACCTGATATTGATATGTTCCAGCTGCAATGTTATTGCTTGTAACTGTTAATGTAGCTGTGTTAGCACCAGTATATGTAGCTCCTACTGGAGTTCCATCACTTACATTAACCCAGCTACTTCCATTCCAGTACTGCCATTGATAAGATGTTGCACCGCTAGCTGTTACCGAGAAGTTCTGGCTCCACGAACCAAAGCATTGTGTTGCATTACTTGGATGTGTAGATATCGTTGGTGCTGTGTTTACAGTTAGTGTTGCAGGGTTAGAATACACTGGAGAGCAAACTCCATTTGTTGCTTTTAATCTATACTGATAGCCGTTCATTGGAGCAGTTGCTCCTGTAATAGTTAATGTATTTGTATATACACCACCATATGGACCACTATTTGTTAAATCGCTCCAAGTTGAACCACCATCGGCACTTACTTGCCATACTATAGAACCGCTCGAGCTAATAACGCTAAATGTAGTATTTCCACCAGCACATATAGTTGAGTTCGATGGGTTGCCAGTAATTGATGGCTGTGCATCTACTTGAACTGTAGCAGTGTTTGATGTTACTGTTAATGGCGAACAAGAGCCATATACAATAACTCTATAGTCATAACTACCCGCAGCAAGACCACTTATTTGTAAATTAGCACTTGTTCCACCAGTATATGATGCTCCCGATGGCGTTCCATTACTTACATTAACCCAACTACTTCCATTCCAGAACTGCCATTGATAAGACAAACCGCCACCTACAGCACTAACGCTTAGGTATGCTGTTGAACCTTCGCAAATTGTTGTGTTCTGTGGTTGTGTTGTTATTGCTGTTGCTGGAGTTACTGTCAATGTTGCGGCATTAGTATATTGAGCGTCGCATTCGTTGTATGCTTTTAGCCTATATTTATAGTTGTTCATTCCGTTAGTAATACCTGTCAATGTAAGAGTTGCAGTTGTTGCACCGCTGTAAACGCCGCCATTGCTAATATCATTCCAAGTGCTACCTCCATCTGTTGATTCTTGCCATTGATATTGTAATCCTGCTCCACCAGTTGCCGAACCAGAAAAGTTTACAGTTGTTCCTACACAACCAGATTGATTTGTTGGATTGCTTACGATTGTTACTGTTACGTTTGTGTAATCTGAGGCACTTGTTGGATGGGTCATTGCATTGCCTGCAAGGTCATAAATTTCGTTTGAGTTTTGCGTTTGAACTTGAACTTGTTCAAAACCATTTAAAGTGCCCGTCCATGTTAAGTTTGTTGTTGCTGTAGTTGCTCCTGCTGAGTGGTTAATTGTAGCAGTATTTAACGAAGCACTCCCACCACTTGCTGTTACCGAAATATCGGTTAAGCTCAATGCACCTGTTCCATTGCCATTTGCATCCAATCCAGAATAAACTCCTTCGCTAAATGTAATGGTACCTGATGTACTCGCGCAGCTTACTTGGTAACTCAAAATTGTTGGAGGTGTAACGTCTTTAATTACTCCCGTAACTGTTGTTGTTGCTTGGTTACCGGCGCAATCAGTTACTCTAAATTCAATATCATATGAACCTTCATTAACTGAGGACCAGCTATATAATGAGCTTATTTGAGTAGAACCAGATGTAACAGATGTCCATCCGTATTGATTAGCACCTTGAATTAATCTTGCCTCAGTAGTATAACCAGTATTATTATCATTTGCTGTAAATTGAACTACTTGATTGCCATTTGTGTATGTTCCCATTGTCGGATATGTTACACTGATTGTTGGTGGTGTATTGTCGATAATGAAAGTTGCACTGTTTTGAGTTGCAAAGTTTCCTGCACAATCTGTTGCTGTTATTCGTACAATTGCATTTGTATTTAAGTTAGGCACATTCCAAGTATGGCTACCACTATTTGAAAGTCCTGTTGCTATTGAATTCCAAGTACTGCCACCATCTGTTGAATAATCCAACGATATTGTAAATGAATTAGCGTCGGTTATATTTCCAGTTGTCCATTGAATTGTATGGCTTCCTGAATTCCAGCAAGTTCCCGTTGTTGGTGCTGTGATTGTTCCAGTCGCAATGCTTGGTGGAGTGTCATCGAATGTAAATGTGTTGCTAATTTGTGATGTTGTATTTCCTGCGCAGTCTTCTGCTGTTATTCTTATCACTCCATTTGTTGAATTTAATCCAGTTGGTACATTCCAATTGTAACTACCACTATTTGAAAGGCCTGTTGCTATTGAATTCCAAGTTGAACCACCATCTGTTGAATAATCCAACGATATTGTAAATGAATTGACGTCGGTTATATTTCCAGTTGTCCATTGAATTGTATGGCTTCCTGAATTCCAGCAAGTTCCTGTTGTTGGTGCTGTGATTGTTCCAGTCGCAATGCTTGGTGGAGTGTCATCGAATGTAAATGTGTTGCTAATTTGTGATGTTGTATTTCCTGCACAATCTGTTGCTGTTATTCTTATCACTCCATTTGTTGAATTTAATCCAGTTGGTACAGTCCAATTGTAACTACCACTATTTGAAAGTCCTGTTGCTATTGAATTCCAAGTACTGCCACCATCTGTTGAATAATCCAACGATATTGTAAATGAATTGACGTCGGTTATATTTCCAGTTGTCCATTGAATTGTATGGCTTCCTGAATTCCAGCAAGTTCCTGATGCTGGGGCTGTAATTGTTCCGGTTGTAATGCTTGGTGGAGTGTCATCGAATGTAAATGTATTGCTAATTTGTGATGTTGTATTTCCTGCACAATCTGTTGCTGTTATTCTTATCACTCCATTTGTTGAATTTAATCCAGTTGGTACAGTCCAATTGTAACTACCACTATTTGAAAGTCCTGTTGCTATTGAATTCCAAGTACTGCCACCATCTGTTGAATAATCCAACGATATTGTAAATGAATTGACGTCGGTTATATTTCCAGCTGTCCATTGAATTGTATGACTACCTGAATTCCAGCAAGTTCCTGTCGTTGGTACTGTAATGGTTCCACTTGCAATTGTGGGATTTGTATTATCCATTACAAAATACCAATTGTTTTGGGCTGTCCAAGCACCTATATTACCTGCACCATCAGTTGCTCTAACTTGCACATAGTAGCGTGCGTCGTTGTTAGGTAATGGTGATGGTAAGGTAAAAGACCAGTTACCGCTAGAATATGTAGCAAGTAATGGTTGTTCAGACATTGATGTCCAATTAGTTCCATTATAATAACCATCAGAACCATCAAAGCTGCCATTATTATTTAAATCCACCCAAATTGCAACTTCAACAGTGTTAACGCCGCCGCAGCCCACATCGCTTGCTGTTCCGGATATCGAAGTTGGTGCTGTTGTATAGCATTGTCCGCTTGTTCCGCTAACAGAAGCAGTTGGGTTATCGTGGTCGATTTGATATGTTTGGCCAGCTGTGAAAGTATAAGTATTAGAATTTGCATTACCTGCAACATCTAATACGGTTGCAGAAGTACCATCAAAATCAAGACGAATTTCCCCAGTAGTAAATGAGCTTACATCAACATCAACATCATATTGAGTAGAGTTAGGTGAGGATAATGGAGTTACTAATGTTACAGATGGTGACCCTGACCCCGATACTACTGTAACAGTGAAATCTGCTGTAGATACGCTTGAATTTTGTATTGGCTCACTAAATGTGACACGGAAGGTTACAGAATTCACATTTGTACAGGGATTAGAAGGTGATTGTCGAATTATACTACTTACCGTTGGGCGGACACCATCAATTACAATATTTTTGTTACCAGCAAGAGAATTAGCTGAACCAGGTGCAGGTAAATTTAAATTAGCATCATTTCCGCAAGCATCTCTAATAGTTGCAGTTCCAGTTAGTGATAATGAATTAGTTGCTACATAATCTAAATCGCTCGAAACATCCCCTTCTTGTACTGTGTAGGTTAAATCCAAAGTTGTTCCAGTTTGTGAAGTGTTTCTTGTAGCTAATGGATTAGGTGTATTACTATTTAATGTAATACGGGCATCGCCTGTTCCTGGTGTAAAAACAACGGTTTCATTGAACTGCACTTGAATGTTTATATCTGCACCAATACCATAGGTACCATCAGCAGTGGTAGAAGTAACATTAGTTACAGTTGGAGCATTAGCGTCTATTGCTGGTGCAGATGTTGAATTCCCGCTACCATTGTATGCAGAAGAAAATGCAATATTATTACCATCCTTTAAATTAAAATTACAAGGAACATCAGCGTTATCAGCACGGTCTGTATTCCCAGTTGCCACTGTATAAGTAAATGTATATGTTCCATCGCCGTTATCCGTAAAGGTTGCAGTTTGTCCGTTAATTGTTGATGTAGTATTTTCTACCAAGCCCCATTGGTTGTTCTGAGCAGTAAGTGTAGCTGTAATCACATCACCGATTTTAGCACAATTATCGTCGCCTGGAGAAAATGTTACAGATGAATAGCCTGGATTTGCTAATGTTGTCCAAGAATCAGTAGCAGCAGAAGATAGATTACCATTATTATCGTAGGAGCGAATAGAGTAGGTGTAACTTTGTCCTGCAGTTAGACCAAAAATTGGATATTTTTTATCGCTGGGTTTACCAATGTCTAAGTTATCGTAGCCCGAAACAGGGGAACCACCTTGGAGAATAGTCAACTTATACCCTGCGGCGTTAGTACCGTCTGTGGTCCACGAAAGCAAACCACCTTCGCTCCACGCAAGAATCGAAAGCCCAGATGGTGGAGATAATGAGAAGGTAGTGAAAGAGCGTGGGTTGTTTGTTGCAGTGTTAGTGTTGAAGTCTTTGTCCTGAGCATTAATACTATTATATTCGAACACTCGCACGTTATAAGTTGTTCCACTTGTAAGGTTCGAAAAGCTCGAAGATTGTGAAGTTCCCGTCAGAATGTCAATCACGACGTAAGTGCCGCTCGATGCGGTATACCTGTTATCATTGTCGCTGTATGCGGTTGAAAAATTACCATTAGCATCAGTCAGTTGAGTAAAGTCGCCACTAACATCGAGTGGAGTGAGGTAATTAGTAAGAAAATCGTTCCAATCGACGGTGCCACCATAGTGGACAACCACGATACGACCTGCGCCATTGCCACGAGTGAACGAAAGGTTTGCAGATGTAGCTTGAACATTGGAAAAAGCCAGGTAGCGAGATTGCACCGTTGGCGGTGCTGCCCAAATTTGTAGTGCTGTTGCCAAAAGAAGGCAAGAGAACAGAAAGAGAGCTTGTAATTTTTTCATAGTACCTCCTAATAATTAGTTAAACATAAAACCTATAAAGTTTAGTATTAAGTTCATTGTCAAAATTAAAAAATTCTTGTTAAATTACAGTTAAAAGCAGGGGTAAATTTGCATTTTCCCCTGCTTTTTAATTTAGATTATTCTACGACAGCAACAACTCGCCACTGTCCGTTTGCATAAACAAGGGTGACATTAACAGCATTTCCGGTATTACTGAAAATGGTCGTTGAACCTTGTTGCAAAATAAGATTGTCAGTAGTTGCATCAAAAATCACATACAAGAATTGACCCTCGATACCATTGGGGAGAGTAACAGTATCGTCGGTGCCATCGTTATCGCTGGTAATGTAAACAACCGAAACATTGTTCGAGATAGTAGCGGCACTACTAGAAACGGAGATTGATTCATAAGACAATTTAACAGCACCGCCGTTATCGTCAATTGAAAGGGCAAGGCCAGTACCGGTATTAGATATAAAAACTGATGGCCCACTAGTATTTGCATCGAAAGCAGCAGCACGAGCACCACCTGACGCAGTAACATAAAGAGAATAACCAGCTGTTCCTGATAAGTTGTTAATTTGAACTCCATTAAAGCTAGTTGAGCTGTTAGTGTTGAAAATAGCAGCCGAAGCATTATTATTTCCATCCACAACCAAGCCCGAGCCACTGCCAATAGAAGCATCGATGTAAAGTCCATTGCCACTACCTTGATTAGTTATTGTCACAGCAGGACTTGAAGTACTTGCATCGAAAGCAGCAGCACCAGCTTGGTCGCCATTTACATAAAATGCATAGGAAGCCGAACCTGTATTAATTATTTCAAAGCCATTAAGACCAGTTGTAGTTTGAGTATTGAATACAGCAGTTGGTAAGGTACTATTTCCATCCACAACCAAGCCCGAGCCACTGCCAGTAGAAGCATCGATGTAAAGTCCATTGCCACTACCTAGATTAGTTATTGTCACAGCAGGACTAAGACTACCAGTACTTGCATCGAAAGCAGCAGCACCAGCACCACTTGACGCATTGACATAAAGAGAATAACCAGCTGTTCCTGAGTTTTGAATTTCAACTCCATTAATGCCAGTTGAGCTGTTAGTGTTGAAAATAGCAGCCGAAGCATTATTATTTCCATCCACAACCAAGCCCGAGCCAGTGCCACTAGTAACATCGATGTAAAGTCCATCGCCACTGCCTTGATTAGCTATTGCCACAGAAGGAATAGCAGTATTTGTATTTGCATCGAAAGCAGCAGCACGAGCACCATTTGACGCAGTAACATAAAGAGAATAACCAGCTGTTCCTAATGAGTTTATAATTTCAACTCCATTAAAGCTATTTGAGCTGTTAGTGTTGAAAATAGCAGCCGAAGCATTATTATTTCCATCCACAACCAAGCCCGAGCCACTGCCAGTAGAAGCATTGATGTGAAGTCCATAGCCACTACCAGCATCATTAATTGTAACCAAATTATTAAGAGGCGCTGACGATCCTGTAACAGTAATTCTTGAATTAAATGTCGAGGTAGCATTTACTGTTAATGTGTTAGAAGAGGCACTTCCCAGCGTTGTGTTGCCGTTAACGGTGAGGTCACCATTAGTCGTAGTATTTCCGTTTGCCACTGTAACAGAGAAATCGCTACCAACCGAAACTGTGGTTCCATTGTCACTAATACTTCCATCCACAAGTTGCGTACCATTCCATACCGGCACTGCATTCGTTGTCGTCATATTTACTTCTGGATCTACCTCTGGTGGAAATGCTATCGCTACATTAGCTGCTGCTGTCAAGCGTCCTTGGGCATCTACTGTAAAGGTCGGTACTGTTGTTGCATTTCCATATGATCCAGCACTCACGCCCGTAGTTGTTAAATCTAATGTTACATTACCTGTATTGTTAAATGGACCTCCTGTTATCGCTCCTGTTCCGCTTACTCCGTATTGCAAACTGCCTTGAAATGTTCCACCCGCAATAACATCTCCTGTAAAATTACCATCGGCTCCATATATATCTCCTGTCGTACTCAAATCTAATCCATTCAAATTAATTGTTGTTCCATTATCGCTTATATTTCCATCTACTAATGCTGTACCATTCCATACCGGCACTGCATTTGTTGTGCTCATATTAACTTCAGGGTCTGTCTCCGCTGGGAAATTGATTAGAACATCTGTTGCACCAATTATCCTGCCATAAGGATCGACTGTAATTTGGGGGACGTGGCTTCCGTCGCCGTAGGTGTTAGCAGTAACACCAGTAGTTGGCAAGCCAAGCTGTCCACCTGTAACAGTAAGAGTTGAATTATAATCCAATGTTATCGGGTTACCCAAAGTACCATCACCCGAAATTGGTGCAGATGTATGAATTGAGCCACTTGGTGGGAAGGAAGACCAGGTTGGTGTTCCGCCACTACCAGTAACAAGAAAGTCACCTACAGAGCCACCCGCAAGTTTGCTCACCTGAATACCAGCCGTAGGACTGATATCGACATCGACGATAGTGCCATCGGTAATTTCGCTCGATTCAACTGTGTTTCCAACGCCGACGGCGTTTTTATACACGACAGAAAGAAGTTTAACCTGTGAAATTAACCGATACGGATCTGTATTTGTTGGTTTAATACGGCAAACAATCCAATGATTGTTTGTAGGAGTAAAGCTGTAAGAACCATAATTAACGTTTCCACTTCCAACACTCACTCGAAAGATTCCAAAATCATCAGTTGTCACGTTGTTAAAATACTCCTCATAAATTGGAGTAGTTCCATTAAGTATTCGAATGTTAACTTCGTAAAGCGTGGTATTTGTCAACAAAACGTTCGATGAGTTAGTTGCAAACTCTCGATAATCGATTGGGTCGAGAGCAAAAGCTGTGTGAACGCAAAAGATGAAGAAAGCAAAGACAAAGAACTTTTTTAACATTTTAAACCTCAATTTGTTAAACATAAACCTACTAAAAACCCTTTGCTTTTCTTTATTCAACCAAACCTTCAAAAATAATTTGGCTGAATAAGGAAAAGCCGGGAGTTATACAACTCCCGGCAAAAGAGAAAACTAGTTGGACACATTCCAAGTACCACCGGCGTAGATTAGGGTTGCAACTCCATTAGGAGGTATTGTTGTTCCAAGAACAAATATGTTGACACCGGTGCCATTAACTATGTAGAAGACTCGACCATTTGTGGTTTCAGCCGGTAAATCTGCAAGGTTAATTATTGGGTTAAGAGCATCAGTATAATAAACCACATTATAATCCCCGGCAGAAGGTAAATTACCAATAGCACCAACAATAGTGTACGATAGATAAAGTCTTTGGCCAACT